>Ga0209416_1000348_pt1 | contig 48107 bp, 86 predicted proteins | sample RifGroF1_FD_184001 | JGI IMG/M metagenome (GOLD analysis project Ga0209416, IMG submission 184001) | Groundwater microbial communities from Rifle, Colorado, USA - Groundwater F1 (SPAdes) (version 2) | ecosystem: Environmental > Aquatic > Deep subsurface > Groundwater | place: Rifle, Colorado... | reverse complement strand
CAGATATACATGACACATCAGCAATTTTGTTATCAAGAGATTCATCAAGTAGCATAAATCCAGCAATTATGCCTCCGATTAAAACTATTACTGTTAGTGCCATTGTTATGTTTATTGTGTTGGTCTGTTTTTTAATATCATCTATTTCTTTCATGTTTTTACCTTTCACAAATGGCTTTGTAAGTCTTTTTTATTTCTTCATCTGTCAGTTGCATGGAAGGATCAATTTTCTTGTGTTTCGGGTATTGCTGTAAGTGATATGCTGGTAAGTACGCTTTCAAAAGCAGTTCCAGCAGAGCTTTCTTATCCCCACCGTAGTCTGCAAACGCCTGAAATATAACAGCGTAAGGGCTGATAGGTATTATCGGAACTGGTTTTGTTCTCCAAAATAATAAGCTCATTGTGCCTCCTTTATTTGTTCTTTTCGTGTTCGATTCCAGCTAAAAAAGCCACAATCATAATTACCGACAGATTTAGTACGGCATGAATCATTGTCCATATAGTATAGACGTCCGTTTCGGGGCTATCGCCAATCATTTCGCTTGCTATGCCAACGATCATACCCCACATAATTAACAGAACCATTCTTGACCAATATTTCATTGAACCTCCTTTTACTATTAATTAGTAATTTCAGGACTTCCCCGTAATTGAATGACCGTATCTCTTATTGTAAGCATCGCCTTCGTCAGGCTTTTTCTCGCATATTTTACAGAGCTTCCGGTTGCCTTCTTTGACAGGTCGTTTGCCACAGCACTCACAGAGTTTCATGGTTGCTCCTTTAGTGCTTCTTCGGCTATTTTTGCCGCAACTTGTGAAGTGGAAAAGGTAATAGTTCTAAGGGCTGATTTCAGTCTTTCAATTTCCTTGTCCTTAATATTTGTCAGACTTTTAATTTCAAAATATAATCTGGCATTATCTTCTTGAAGGAAGGCAATTAGTTTGCTTTTCTCGGCACACGCTGTTTCCGCCTCTCTTGCTAAATCGCATTGACGTGCAAGCATGGAGGCGTTTAGGGCAAGGTCTTTCTTCAACTCGGCGATTTCCTTGTCCTTCTCGGCAAGTTGCCTATGTAAAGCATCCGCAAGCCCATTTAGGATTTCTGGTTTTTCAGATATATTGCCAGAAACCGAATAACCAAGCGCCCCGCGCAACTGTTGAATATAAACATCTTTCTTAGCAATCTCAGCAAGATGGTCTTTGTAGAAGACAACCTCTGCTCCGACACGCATCATATCGGATAATCCGGTTGCAAGGCTGTTTGTAAAATATTTCTTAATCATCTTCGGCTCCTTTCATCCTCATAATCATCCGGCTCTGGTCTATTATCAATTTTCCCCTTACCCCTGCACATGGAGCATGAGCCTATGCCGGATTGTGATTCGCCCGTCCCCCGACAAAGCGGACATTCATGTAAGGTATTGGATTCATCATATTTCTGTTTTTTCCCACCCATGCCTATTTGTCGTCTTCCAATATTATGTTTCATATCAGCTCCTTTAGCTTCCGTGTTAAAACAGTCCTGTCAACTTTGATTAAGCGAGCGATTGCCCTGACAGAAAGCCTTAATTGCAAGTCAAGGAGCCACCAATCAACATTAAAATATGTCTTACCGAATCTACGATTGTAATCCAGCATGAGCTGGTTGAAGTCCTTGCGGGGTCGTGGCATTAAAGTAACTCCTTTGTTTTTAGCTGATATATAAACCGATTCATTTCCTTTTGTCAAATCAGCAAATCGAAGCAAATCGAAGCAAATCTATGAACAAAGTATTTTTGAGGGCATAATAGCCTTTATTGGATTAAAACAGTCGAAAATGGTATTAAGCCGAACTTGCATTATTTTTGAGAGTTATTTATAAAAGGAGCCATGAAAAAGAATAATCACGTTATCGAAGTTGGCCAGAGCATAAGGGATGGAAAAGCCTTTGAAAAGTGGCTTATCAATCAGGGATATGAAATAGACGCCGGAAGGTCTGACAGATGCTTTGTTGATGGTGAAGACGTGACCGAAAGCATGGAAGCGGCTGAAATATGGCAGGAGCTTTGGAACCAATTCAAAGGAGGTAGGGAATGAGCTGTGGGATTTGTGGTGATTCAAATGTTTATAACGCAAAAAGACAACTATGTAGAAAATGTTATGGAAATTATTATCGTGCGTATCGTGTTAAAGACAGAATGACATTAACACAAGAAAAGGAGTTGTTTTTGCATGATAGGGAACTTGAGTTTATAGACAATTATTTTAAACATACAAATTGGGTATATTCTCCGGCTAATTTTCGATTAAACACCTTCAGATATAGTCCCGATTTTTATGATGGTGAAGCGAATGTTTTTATAGAGGTCGTTGGGTCAAGGCAGGCATACCACCAGAATAAAATAGCTTATGCTCAGTTTCGTGAGCTATACCCCAAAATTAAATTGGAGATAAGAAAAATAAGTGGGGAGCTTCTTAATGAAGAAAACAGTCGAATGGATTGGACATTTGTTCCAAAAAAACTTACGGTTAAAGAAGTTAAAAAGAATATTCAGATGAAAATAATGCTATGAAATAAGGGAATCAAACAATGAAATCTGGCAATCACTTTGGGATGAATTTAAGGAGGAACTATGAAGAGGAGAAAGACAATCAATATAGAGCCTTTTGATGTTGTAGTGTCTAAAATAGGAAGCAAAAGTAATTTCACAATAACTATTACTGACAAAAACAAAAGAATAGTTGTGCTTATGCCCCGTTATTTCATAGCTTATATTGCTGAACAACTTCACGAAACCATCAATGGCGAACAGTCTGAGCTTGATAAAATCAAACAGGCTATGAGGGGCGAAAAGTCCTACTAAATAGGAATAACAGGAGGGAGTATGGACATTAGTATTAAATACAGCCGAGAAGAAGTTGACGAAATAATTTTGGAACATCATGTAAAGAAGTTCGGGTTTGCTTCAGACGGAGAGAAGTGGGTTTGCAGCGAACAATATGGTGCATATCGAGTCGAAAACGCCAAAGAGAAAGAACAGGAGGGCGCATGATACACCAGGAAGTTTTAAAGGGCTTGACCCTGAGTGTGGGCAATGGCGGTATGAGCCTGAGCCTGGAACCAAAGGCGGCGATCACGAAACGGGATGGCGGTGTATTCCTGAACGGAACATTGATACCGTTTGTCAGCCCGAATGACATTAACGAAGGCGAAATAGACCCGAAGGCGATAGCCAAACAGGTATTGAAGTCCATTAAAATTGCAGAGGTTAAAAAAGGAGATGCAGCTCATGGCAAGTAAAAAAGCGGTACTTAAAAGCTATGTGGATAAGGGCAATTACAAGATAGTTGTATTCGGAGATCAAGAATATGTTGCCTTTGATGCCAAGCTGAAGGAACATGAAGGGAAAGAAGTTGAGCTTTACACATGGGAAAAGAACGGCAAACATTACTGTGGCTTTCCGAAAGCAGGTGGATTCCAGAAAGGTGGTGGAAGGTCATTCGGCAAGTCCCCTCTTGAAATATATGCACAGGTGCTTGGGACTTGCATGAGCTATGCAAAGGATAAGTATGTTGCGGAACTTCCTATTTTTAACACAGAGCCGGATGGTGATGCAAGAATCATTAAATCATATGGCATTATGTCAAAAGCCATCCTTGCCGACCTTGCCAAGATCGTTCCTGCGGTTCCGGTTCAGACCGAAGCTCCTAATTTGGCAAATAAAGCCCCTGAGAAGCCCCCACAAGAGACTTCTGCCACCAGTACTGGAGTACAAAGGAGCCAAAAACGGTGAAAGAGAAGCTGGAACAGAAAATGTGGAAGTATCTTACTAACTTACACTCAGATTCAGACGATAATTTCAGGGCTTTGCTTATTGAGCTTACGAGCTTTGTAGGGAAGGATGGTAAAGAGGTCTATGTTGACAATCTGGAGAAGCTATCTGAGAAATGGGCAGGAAGTGCAATCGGCAAACTGGAAAAGATGATTGAAGAGGAAGAGCGAAAAGCGATAGCTAATACTATTTTTGATGATGACAGCCCCCCTTTTTGATGTGAAACATGAAAGCAAAAGAAAAGACCAAAGCTCATATCCGGTATCGCAACAAGGAAGACAAGATTGTTGTCGGAGTTACAACCGCTCTGAATGTGCTTGCAAAACCGGCATTAATCGCATGGGCTAATCGCTTGGGACTTCAAGGCATTGATTCTACAAAATATGTAGATGATAAAGCGGAAATCGGGACTTGTTGCCATTATTTAATCGAGTGTGAGCTTAAAGGGGAGAAGCCAGACCTGAAAGACTATGCCCCATCGGTAGTATCTGAAGCGGAGAACGGCTTTTTAAAGTTCCTGGAATGGAAAAAAGGTAAAGACTTGAAGCTGATTCTTTCAGAAGTCCCGCTTGTATCCGAGGTTCATCAATATGGTGGAACTATTGATATTTATGCCATGTTAAACGATAAGCCAACACTAATTGACATCAAGACTTCCGGCTCTGGTATATGGCCTGAAATGAAGCACCAGGTTGCGGCATATAAGGAGCTATTAACCGAGAACGGCTTTCCTGTTGTTGATGTTGTGATATTAAGAGTAGGCAGATCAGAGGACGAGGGTTTTGAGTATGCGTCCATAGGTAATTTAGATAAGCATTTTAGCCTATTTTTACATTGTCTGGATATTTATAATATACGAAAAACACTTGATAGGTAGTCCCTCCTTAAAACGGCTGATACGGGGCAAGCCCGCTTATGCGAAGGCGAAAGCCAGCCCCTTTGAAATCAAGTGTGCGGGTGGCGGAAGCGTAAAGCACATTCCATGAATGTTACTACGAAAAATAGACGCAACAGAGACCATGATGGAAGACCGAAGCATGGAGATTAAAGCAGAGTGGAGGCGGAAGCCGTAGAAGCGATGAAGCAATAATCTTAAAACAGGTCTGCAAGTATCGAATCTTGCCCCGCACTTTTACTATTAAATAGGAGAAGTCATGAAATACATCGGCAAAGTTGGAGATCAGTTTATTCAGCTCGAAAAACCAGACGAACCTGAAACGAACGGAGTAGGTATAATTATATACAGCGTGTTGGCAGGGGCACTTTTAATGTTGTTGGCGTGTTTAACAATTCTGTTGTGATAATTCTTGACTTTGTTCTGCGTCCGTTTTATACTATTTTTAAACCTGAATCCACATAGGGTGGGAAAGGAGCTTGCCTATAGAAAACCGGATGGCACATAACTGAGGATTATAATATGTCAAAGCCCCCCGGTGGAGATTCCAGGGGGCTTTCTTTTTGCCGTCCGCTTCATTCTGTTTTGTCGCCCATATCCTCATTTATTGTTTCAAGGGCGTCACCAAAAACCTCTTCCGTTTGTGCATCTTCCTCCATCCGCTGATAATATTCTTCTTCATCTTCCTGCCGTCTTTCGCGCATACGTTCCAGCCTATTCCGCTCCTGCCGTTCTTCTTCTTGGCGTTCTTCTTCCCGGCGTTCTATGCGATTGCGCTCTGTCCTATATCCATCGTCGTAAGCCTCGCCACTTTCCGTGTGTGATTCATAGTCGTAGCGGTGAGATCGGTATCCATAAAAAGCGTCCTTTTCACCTTGCCGAAGAGCCTCTTTATTCCTGTCGTTGTGCCTGTCGTAATAGCTCATAATTCTCCTTTCGTTTTTAGCCTTCCATTGTAGAGTTGTTAATAAAACTGCATAGTTTTTATAACAAGTTTTGCCGTCCGTTTCATTCCTTTGCCATTTCGTTTATTTCGTCTTTCAGGCTTTCAATCTGGTTATTGAGGTTGGTTATTTCTCTTTCAAGGCTCCTGATTTCGTCATCTTTTTGGTCTATACAATAAGGACAGGCTTCTACGTTTAAGTCCCAATTTTTAGTGCTGGAATATCCGCAAAGCCCTTTCCCGCATGTTGCGCACCAGACTTGGAAATCAACCGTAAATTCAGGCATTTTGCCCTCCTCTTATCAGTTTAAACAGCTCCTCTTCCGGCAGTTCCGAGCATTCAGCACATAGGCAAAGCACAAATTCTGCCCCGCCTTCATCTGCCAGCGTCACGAAATTAACCGCCGGTTTAGGGCATTGCATACATATTAATTCCGGTGGTGGTTGCGCCCGTTTCCATATTATGCTCTCAATTCGTTTCATTCGTACCTCCTTCCAAGCATTTCAACAAGTTTTTCCTGCCGTCCGGCCATAAACATCCGCTCGTTTTGCCGTCTGAAACAGGCAAAGCAGAGTCCGTGATCCGCCGGATATGATTTATAAAAACAGTTCCGTACCCGTCCGTTTTTGAGTATAATCAGCGTGATGCTCCTATCTTGTTGCGTCATAGCCGGATTTTCTCCGCATTGTTTACATGGCATGGGTTCACCTCCGTTTAAAATTTTAATGTTTCAAGGATATTGCCATTTTCTATATCTTCCCCAAGTCTTTTAAATGTGTGATAGATACCAAGAGGTGTTTTAGTTCCCCACAGAGTTTTAAATCTCTCATGGTGTTCAGGGTCTCTTTTCATTAAAAACAATGTAGCAAGTCTTTTTCCTATCAATGCCTGTTCTTCTATTGAGTAATTTTCCATTTTTCCCGTCTCCTTTTTGCAGTCCGTTTCATTCGGTTATTTTATATATTGGCTAGCAATTCTATTGCAATTGTCTTCGCACTCAATTTGAGTTTCAAGTACTGGTAAATAATCGTTTGTGTACAACTCGTTTCCATCACAAGTTATTTTCATAACAGCATATAAAGCACCTCTTTTTATTTTAACAACATAATCTTTGCCGCTTTCACCTACTCTTGAATATTGCATTGTTTTTACCCTCCTTTTTGCCCTCCGGTATCCCGGAAGGCTCTGAATAGGTTTATCTGTTTATTGCCCTCTTCCGTTTGTCCATGGTCGGCTGTCTGGTCTGCACCAGGGGCATTGATCTATAATATGCCCGTTGCAGATTATCTTTCCGCACATTTCTGGATATATTGTTTTACAGTCCTCACATTCAAAAAAATTATACTTTTGCAGGCCGTATGTTTTTATTCCAATTTCAATTAGTTTTCCGTTCATGGTTATACCCTCTTGTAAGTTTTTCCTATTAAATAGGAATAATTAAGTTACATTCAATTCTCTGCCCTGCGTCCACTTCTGCGGATAATGGCAATTTTCACGGTATAGTCTCCGGTTTTCCTTGTATGCCTTAAAAGTCTCTTCAAAGGTTTCATATTCCCAGCCCTGCCCGTAATTAACGTATAGCTTCCATCCGTATAAATATTTATTTTTCCGTTTCATTTTCCTGCCCTCCGTTTTATTTGCCCGTGAACATCATAACAGCCGAAATATAAATGCTGAACATAATAACAAACAGCCCTAAACTATTAATCACAATAAATGATATTCGTTTCATGTGTTTAAGTCCTTTCGCCCGTCAACATAATGTTTTAAGGCCGTGTCAATATGAGTATCATTCAAATAGCCGTAAAATTGGCATACATTAAAACCGCTTCCATTAAGTAGATCCCATCTGAATCTCATATCAACGTCTTTACCAAGTTTTTTCGCTTTATGCGCCTTGATCGTTTCAATGCCTATTGTTTCGATAAAAGTATCAAGAGCCGCCTTTAATTTGTCATAATCCGCTTGTTTTATTTTCATGTATTTATATCCTCCTGTAAAAGAGTTTTAGCGTACTCAATAGCTTCAACAACCTTAACTTTGCCGATTGTTTCGAGTCTTGTTTTTGCCTTTTCAAGAGCCTTTGCCCGTGTAAAACAGTTCCTTTCGACACTAAAGCCAGTTGAAAACTCTGAAACATTCCAAGTATCACTTGAATATGCCTTATGTGCCGCGAATCTATATCCAAACATTTCAAAGGGTAAATATGCCTTAACTGCCACTGTTTTATTTTCGTTATGTTCCTGAATTGCCAGATTAATTTGCATCGTTTAAACCCTCCTCTTAATTATTGTTATATTGCTTTTAACCTTGTTAATATCAATAACTTTAGACTCGATCCGCCGGATCTTTCCAAGTTTGTTGAAGAGTGCCTTCATGTTGTTTTTTGCCATGTTGCCCTCCCTTCAAAATTACTATTTGTTAGGAATTATTTATCAATCGTAAAAGGATAATAGCTTGACCCGAAGATGTTATCATGACCATAATAAGCGATAAGGTCAAAAACGATCATGGGTAAGGGCGTATTCAAAAACTCTTCTTTTGATACTCCTGAAAACCTTGCAACAGCGTCAAAGTCGGCAAAGTTCCACTCTTCTTCAGGATGGAATCCATCTTCATCCGGTTCAACAGTTCCCCAGTCAAACAAGGTATAATTGCCAGCGCCATCAGTTCTCACGCCATAATAAAACATATACCCGCCATTCGCCTGTAGTTTCCATACCAGCCCATACTCATAAAGTGATGTTTTTAGATTGGCGTCAATTCCCTCATAGTTCCAGTTTTCCAGTTCTTTAAAGTTCATGTTTCAATCCCTCCTGTTTAGTTGTTAGTTAATCCCTTATATCTGCCCTTGATCCCTCAAGAGCAGGGTAAAAGATTAAATGCCTGAGTCTGTAATAAACTGATCTTTTAAAGCCCTAGCATTGTTTAAATTCCTGATTGCAACCGGACTATTCGGCTTTAAATGTTTTATCATTTGATAATACTCAATAACTGCGTTTCTTAATGTTATGACTTCTTCACTTGTGAATATATAAGTTTTTAATCTGCCTGTCATTTTTAACCCCTTCCCCGGTTCCCCGATACTTGGCATGGTTTTAACTCCTTTGTGGTTATTGGTTACTATTATAGTATGCCAATACCATGCCAAACATGCCAACAATTAAAAATAAATATTATCCAGCATTATCAACATATTATTCCTGCATACTTATTACTCACTGTATACTTCGTATCCACCACAAACAAAATTTGTCCGCTCCACCTGTAAGCCCTTGATATTCCTTAACCCTTTTTTGTCTCCAATAGCCGTAAATTGTCACTTATCAGGAGCCATTATCATTAATATTACATACCATCCTATTATCCCGTATCATTATCTGTTATCATGCTGTTATTTTCTCTTTTTATGCCTATTCCCACCTGTATCCGGCATTATTTCAGGATAGAATTGGCCTTATTCCAGCATATATCCGGCCCCCACTCACAACAACTGGATACTTTTTATCCACTTTTATCTTGACAAAGGTTAACCTTCGGTATAAGAGAACATTAACCTTCACCGTATATGAAGGATGAACATTAACCTTTAACATTAACCTTTGATACTAACATTAATGTTGAACATTAACCTTCAGGAGTCTGAAACATGCGAACATTAACCTTCGAGCAATTAAGAATCAACCTAACATTAACCTTCGATGAACTGGATGAGCCTATTGAGATTGTAAAGCGCGGTCGAGTTGTCGGGTATATAGTGAGCAACTTGCAAGATACAGCCAGTACCGGGAAGTCTGAAACACCCGAAAAACAGCCATCTATTACCATGCCGGACTCGTCAAAGTCCTCTATGGAGTCACCTGGCGATACCGTTTACGAGCCAGATCCGGTTAAACCAGCCAAACAGCCAAAGGTATCCCCGGCTAAGACTGCTCAGCCTATCGTTAATTCCATACTATCCGGTATTGTCAAGCGCGCTACAGTGTCGCATCATATACAGTGTACGTGTGCTATGTGTAAGCCATCTAAGCCATAGATTTTTTTATTATTTATATGTGTTATATTTATGTGCATGAGGGTAGGCAGGGGGAGGGAGGAGCCGGAGCTTGGATTTGTTCAGCTATATCTATGTTCCCGGCACACGGATGGGGATAAAAACGGCTTGTTAGTACATCTCCGTTCAACACGGGGGTGGTAGAAAGTGCCTTGTACATACAAATTATCTTGACAAGTGAGTGGGGTTAGTATAAGGGTGGATACAAAATATCCATAGGGGGGTATATGGCGAGGGATAAGAGGATAGGGATACGGTTGAGTAATGAAGAGTGGGGAGTGTTGGTAGATAGGAGTCGTAGGGAGCGAGTAAGCATGACTGATTATTTATTAAAGGTGGTGCGAGATGACCTTAGCCGAGGAGCAGGTAAAGAAGGGGTATATGCACAAGCATATAAGTGTGAGGGAGAAGGTGCAGATAGCGCGGTTGAAGTTAGAGGGGAACTCGAATCGTGAGATAGCGGCAAAGATGGGGAGGCATCATTTGAAGGTAGGCAAGCTATTAAAGTCTGAAGAGTTGGCAGAGATGATAAAGGCTGAGGCCGGGCGGTTAATAGAGCGTGGATTACGACCTGCATGTGAGAACATAATGGGATTAGTTAAGGAGTCCATGACGAAGGATGGTAAGAAGGACAAGGATTTAAGAAAATTAGGATTAGACGCAAGCAAGCATATAACGAATATAGCGGGTATAAGCGGTAGCGCACCGAGTACGGTGGTGAACACGATGATTCAGGTGAATCAGAACACAGATAGGGTGAACGAGCTGAGTAACGTACAGAAGTTTTTAGCACATCAATGGGGCATAAAAGATGAGGAAGTTCAGGATGCTGAGGTAGAGGAGACTGATGCCGATAGAGATAAGTGATCCTTATTTAAAGTACGAGAGTTTGCTGTCGTATAAGATGCACGATACTGCTTTGAAGTATCTGACAAGCAAGTCCAACACAAGGGCTATAATTAAAGGAAATCAAGGTGGCGGGTGTCTTGAAGAAAACACCAATATACAATTATATTCTGGTATTATTAAGAAAATAAAAGATATTAATCCTTTTGATTATGTATTAAGTCTTGATGAAGATTATAAAATAGTTGCATCTTTAGTTCTTAAAAAAATAGACAGTGGAATTAAACCAACTGTTACTATAAAAACAAGGACGGGAAGGGATGTAACCACAACGACATGCCATCCCTTTTATACTATAGATGGGTGGAAAGAAGTAGCACAGTTAAGAGTTGGCGATTATATTGCTGTGCCAAGAATATTGCCTGTTATTCCGCACAAAGATTATAAGGATTGGGTTTATAAAATATTGGGGTATTTGATAGGTGATGGTTGTATAACCAGAAAGAGCGTTAGTTTTAGTAATTTAGATTTAAGGATAATAGATGAAATTAGAAGTTTTCTTCCTGCCAGCGTATCTATAAAGCATATAAGCAAGGGTGATTATAGAATCTCTGGGAATGGTGGTTATAAAAGCAATCCTATTATAAATCTATTAAGATACACTAAGTTGTTTGGATGTAATTCATATAAAAAATATATTCCTACCATTGTTTTTTCTTCAAGCAAGCACAAATCAGCTATGTTTTTATCTCGATTATTTTCTTGTGATGGGTGGGTTGATGATAAAGGTGTTGGATATGCTTCTGTTTCTCACGAATTAATTACAAATGTTCAAACACTTCTTTTAACATTCGGCATACCATCACGAATAAGAGCAAAGAAGAATAATAATTGGGGAACAAACAGCACACGGACAGAAGACCGTATTGATTATGAATTGGTTATACGAAAATATTCTGATTTAGTAAGATTCTCAAAAACAATAGGGATATTCTCAAAACAAGAAAAGCTCGATAATCTTGTCGTTTCTATGAAAGACAAAAACCAAAAGGAAAATCGAGATACAATTCCTATAAATATAGAATATTTATTAGATAAATTGCCACGAAAAGAAAAATATAATAATATTCAAGGCACTAAATGGGTATATGAGGATAATACAAAATATAAACTTTATAGAGAGGCAAGGGGCAAAACAATTACCAGAGAAAAAGCAAAAGAACTTGGAGATGTTTTTAAAGATAACAAACTAATTGAATTATCCAATTCGGATATTTTATGGGATAAGATAACCGAAATAACTTCAAACGGTGAAAAGCAATGTTTTGATTTATCAATAAAGAACACCCATAATTTTGTTGCAAACAATTTTTTTGCTCATAATACGAGTACCTGTGCTTATGATGTAGCTTTGAGATTGCTTGGAATACATCCTGTTAAAGAGCGTAATAGGTTAAATAAGCCAATACGGATGGTAAGCAAGGTAGTGCCTCAGGATGAGAATGATGAACAGAATCAGCAATATATTGAATTAAGGCGTATTTTAGCACCTACCGGATTAATATCTAAGAAAATCACAGCTCGAAGTAAGATAATGGGTGTGAAGAACGTATATGGTGGTGCTGATAATCAGATAGAGTTTATGGCTTCTACGCAGGAATTAGACGCTTTTATGAGTGTGCAGAGGTCAGCGTATTATCAGGATGAGGAAATTGAGCGAATAAAGTATGATGAATGTTGCATAAGGTTATTGAAAGAAGGTGGCGATGTTTCCATATCTTTAACTCCGGCAAAGGGGTTGGACTGGACTTATGACAGTATATGGAGACGGGCTAAGAAGATCTTTCGGTCTAAGATAGTTGCTGATAAGTTTGGGTATCAGAGGGAAGAAGTGCATGATACAAAGGCTGATATTGAGTGTTTTTGTTGGGCTACAGACGATAATCCTGTCATGGACAAGGAAACGATAGAGCGTATCTTTGAAGGTATAGACGATCCTGATGAACTCGCTATGAGGCGATATGGAGTGTTCAAGCAGGTATCAGGTAGGATATACAAGGTTTTTGATGATAAGCTTCATGTTGTGCCTTTTGATAATGTGTTTAATGCGGCTTTATTCAGGGAATACTGGCATTATAGAATCATAGACTTTCATCCTGCCAAGCCGTGGTACATCAGTTATATTGCAATAAGTCCTCAGAATGAGTGGTTTGTATGGAACGAAATCAAGGCAAAGCATGATAATAAGGTAACATTGGAAATAAGAGACGAAATAAAGGCTCAGTCTTTGTTATCAGAAGACGAGGAATTTAACAGATGCACCTTAATTGACCCTCTCGCAAACACACAGCAGGGGAACACCGGATTCACAACTTTTCAGGATTTATCTATGGGTGAAGACGGTTTACGAAGGCTAACTCCGGCAGACACAAAAAACTCAGAAGGCCGCATGGTTGTAAGAACAAGGCTGAAAAATGCCCTGATTTGTGGAACACCTGGAAATAATATTAATAAAAATAGCTTGACAGACACAAGATTTGGTGTATATATGCCAACCATGTGGATACTCGACAACTGTCGAGGCCACATAGAACACTTAAAATCATGGCGTTATGTGGATTACAAACAGGAGCATGTAAAAGCCGTGAAAACAGTTAAAAGAGAGTCGCAGAAATTCTCTGATTATTGCCGTAATCTGGAGTTTCTGGGCTGTTTAAATCCCGCCTATTATATTAAACAGCAAGTATATTGGGAACCATCTCGACTGTTTCGGGGTAGACGAAATGAGTAGAGAATGTAAAACATGTCATAACATCCTTCCTATTGGTGAATTTGGTTCTCATAAATTAATGAAAGATGGTATAAATACGGAGTGCAAAGCGTGCAATAGAAAACGTGCATATAAATGGAGAATTGATAATACAGAAAAACATAGGAGTTATTCAAAAGACTATCGTCTTAAACACATAGAAGAATATAAAGAATATAAACATAAAAAATATAAACGAGAAAAAGAAAAAGAAAACACGCGTAGATCAAAATATAGAGCAACGCATATTGAGCAAGAAAAAGAACGTTTTTTAAGATGGTATGAGCAAAACAAAGAAAAATTCCGTGTTTATTCTTTTCGGCGGAGAGCTATAAAACGAAATATTAATGAGCGTTTTTTGGCAAGAGATATAAAAAGAGTTTTTGAATTATTTGATTTCGCATGTGCGAATTGCGGTTCTATTGACAACCTACATATAGATCATCATTACCCGTTAGTCTTGGGTAATGCTCTATCCCCACAAAACGCAGTTATATTATGCAAAACATGCAACTCAAAAAAAGGATTCAAGATGCCTGATTTATTTTATACTCCTAAAAAATTGGCAGAAATTGAGTCAAAATTGTTTAACGAAAGAAAGAAAGAACACTGGGAGCCTTCCAACATATTCCGAGTAAGGAGTATTCATGGCTAAAAAGAAAAAAAAGAAAATACCTAAATCAGATTGGAATGTGTCGGAAGATATACAAAAAAGTCTATTATCTCATGTATCTGAAGAACTGACCGTAGCCGCAAGGAATAATGAGAAACTCGTAGATGAGTTTAACGCCTATTACGACATGATGCACGGAGTCAGGGAACAGAAAACAAACGACTGGGAATCTGATATATTCCTGCCGGAATACAGCTCAAGGTTATTAACTCAGGTTGGTAATTTCGTATCTCAATATTTTGCATCTACTGATTTTGTAGAAGTGGATTTAGACTCTACGGACGCTATTGATATTGCAGAATCAAAAGCGGCAAAAAACCTGTTAAATACGCTACTTAATGATAAGGATATGTATTATTACTATAAAATAGTAAGACTTATCATGTTCGTGTTTAACTGCGGATACGGTATTGTAAAAGGTAAGTATAAACAAAGTGTTGTGCAGGAATTTTCCCATTATGTTCAAAAATCGGATTATACCTATGATGAAGAAGGCAGTATTCTCGCAGAAGATGACACACCTTATACAGACCCATTAGCACAAAAACCCAAATTCCAGACTACAGAAGAACCTAAATTTACCAGCAGAATCGAAACTGATAAACCCGATTTTGACGTATATCCTGTCCAGAATGTCTATATGTCTCCTGAATATACCTATTCACTTAACGATAAGGAATATGTGCTGTTTGAAACGGAAAACACACTTGACCAGTTAAAAGCAGATGCACCATCAATGGGTTATTTCAATCTTGATCTGTTAGAAGAGGAAGAACCGGAAGGAGAAAGAGGTACAACCACATATAATAAAGATGGTATGACCGAAGAACAGCCGCAACCACCTCAAAAGACTTTTATAGTTTATGAAAGATGGGGCAAATATCCGGTAATAGAAAAAGACGGTACATATGTCCCTGGACTTCTCCCTGATGGTAAGTTCGATCCTGATGCTGTGAATATGGAATGTATAATTCACTATGTGAAAAACAGGGAATCAGACGATATAAGGCATATAATAGGCTTCAGGAAGTCACAGCATACACGAAGACCAATGGTGAGATTCCTGTGTTATGTGGATATGCTGAAAGACACCGGCTTTGGAGATGGGGAGATAAATCGGGAGATTCAGAAGGCTATAAACGATAACTATAATTTAATGAATTACCGCACGAAACTTTCAATCACACCCGCATTTAAAGGTAAGAAATTCTCAGTAAGCGAGGATATAAAAATCACACCTGAAAAAGTCATTATGCTTGATAATCTTGACGATTTACAGGAAATAACCATTCAGGATAATATACAAGGCGGTATAATTCACCAGAACTTGTTGTCGTCAAGAATGGATTATGCGATGGCAACTTCGCCTCAGACTATGGGTATGACACCTGACAGAGCTGAAACGGCAACAATGGCTTCTATCGTAAATCAAAGAGCGAATGTCAGAATCGGCATGAAGTCTATGAATTTGGAGTTTATCGGCTTTACTGAATTTTACGATATGCTATTAACTTTATGTAATGATTTCATGCTACCAGAAACATTAACTCAACTGATAGGTGAAGAAGGGGCAAAAGCGTATAATCCGAAAAGAAGGGATAAATTCAAGCCTGTAAGTCAGGCATTAGAAACAGAAGAATCAAAACAGTACAAGCTGAAAACATGGCAGGGTATTCTTGGAATGATAGCTCCTATACAAAATCCCAAAACGCCAATGGCAGTAAACTACATTCTCGGCCAGATGATTGAAATCATGGGTAAAAACTTCTCTCATTTCAAGAGATATATGTTTGAAGAAGACCCAGAAACTGTGCTTTTATATCAGCTTGCAACAGGGGGGAAAGGGCATGGGACACCACCGGCGATGAATCCAATGGCTCCGCAACAGAATCAGCAGGGGCTACCACAGCAACCGGCAGAACAGCAGATGAGGGGGATGACTGATGAGCTTGGGCAATGATAAAGTATGGACAAATCAAGACCTTAAAAACTATATTTCAAAATATAGTAGCGAACAAAGGGAATATGTGTTAAACACAATTTTAGAAGCTGACTTGCTTCGTAGTTTTATGAATACGACAGGCGGCAGGCTTATTGTTAACAGTTGTGTTGACAGCATAAATACGCATGTAACAAATATTTTGAACCTATGTTTGCAACCACCGGAAAAGGTACGAGAAGAGATAATGCGAAACGCATTGATTATAAATGTCACTTATGACTTTATAAGAAGGATGGCGGTTATAGCTGAAAAAGCAGAAGAACATGAACAGGCGATGGCGAAATGACATTAGACAGATTTGTAGAGATATTTACAAATTGGATAAAAGGAAAATGTTCAGGTGTTGTAACAATTATACTGCATGAAGGCGGTATAAGAAAGGTTAGGATAGAGCAGGACGTAAAATAACGGATTCTTTGTAAACTCCTATTTAATAGGAATTTTTATAAAGCCCAAGTGTCACGGAGATTGGCTTCGTGGTATTTGGGCTTTTTCATTTAAAGGAGAATAAAAATGGCAGATGAACTCGACACTTCAGCAGCACCCCCGGAAGATACGGGTAGTGTAGCGGAAGCCGAAGCAGAAGTTACGCCTCCAGTAGAAACACCCCCGGAAGCACCACCTGAAACACCGCCCCCGCTTACACCGGAACAAATAGCGGATATGGCGGCAGAAAAGGCATTTCAGAAGGTTGCGTCATGGCAGGGAAGACGGGACAAAGACCTGTTTGATAATCTTGGTAATCTGATAGATACCAGACTATCGAACATAAGACCTCCTGAACCTCCACCTCCTGCAACTGATGTTAATATCTTTGATGACCCTGACCGATGGGCAAAGACTGTAGTGCCTCGTATTATTGACGAAGAAGTCAATAGACGCACAAAAGCAGATCAAAACTTTACGTCAGAGGTAATCAGGATAGCAGGCAAAGCAATGGACTCAGACCCATTGTATGCAGATGCGGCATTAGGTAAGGAAGTTGTTGAGGAAATTCAGAAGAACTTTAGTTCACTTGACAAGAGAAATCGCCCGGAAGTTGAAGCTGAAAGGCTTGTTTTAAGGTCTTATCAGGCGGTTCAGCGCAGGAAAATGCAGAAGCAGAACGCATTATCAGATAATAAGCCTGCAAATGCCCCGATAGGTACTGTTTCTCCTCCTGCAAAAACAGCAACGAAACCGGCTTCTGTAAACCTATCGAAAGAAGCTGCGGCTCTTGCTAAAAGATGGGGATATTCTCAAGAGGAATTAGCCAAGGTGTTTAAAGAATGATTTCTGAAAGCCTATTACCTAAAGAAAGGTCATACTATACTTACAGATGTAAAGTATGTGGCTTTGAGAACAGGAAGAATCCAATATTGGGTTCAAGCGTGCCGGTTACTAAAACAGGTAATTACGGCAGCAATGCAGTACCAACTGCTGAATCTTATGCAGATGAAATGTATGAAGCAGTAACAATATCCTTCACAGCGGCATCAGGCGACACCCCGGCATATCTGTCGGATAGTGCGAAGTTATTCGCTGAAAAGCATTTTCACGAGGGCATGACACTCAGGGTTGAAACGACAAGCGGAACAAATGACGGAGATTACACAATAGCTGATAGAGGTGTTTCAAGAGATGAGATTCTGTTAAGCAGTACCGACAGCCTCACAACCGAAGCAGCAGCAACGGCAGGCACTGTAACTCTGTCAAGAGTGATAAATCAACCAAATATTTCTACAGGCTGTCCGTTTTGCGGAAGTTTAGCCAGTAGATGAATAAAGGAGAATAACTATGGCTTTTACATGGGCAGGAGATTTAAGTGGCGCTCTGCCGGTCGTAAGGAGACTGACAATCGGCGCAACTTGTTATCAGGGTCAGTTAGCTGCGGCTGATGTTAGCCTATCAACAGGTGGAGATGTGACTGCATGTCCGGTAGCTGCTTCAGCTCTTCCAGATGCAACATCTCATATTGTCGGAATAATTACGGGTGTTATTCAAAGCCCGGTTTACACAGCTTCTTATTATAACGGAGACAAGGCAACATATACAACCACACAGGCAACTATAGCTGCACTTGACCCTCCCAAACCGCAGATGGTGGAAGTTACTTTAATAACACCAACTACGCTTATTAAAGCCCCTATTTGGCAAACAACCCCTGGAACGGCGTTGACTGAATTGGCATCAACAACTGCGGTAAGTGCTGGCACAACTGTTGTAACAAGTGGCTTTACGGCTACGGAAGACAGTTACTCCACTATTTATTGTCGTTCAGGCGCAAACAGAGGGCAATATCGCAAGGTTACGGGAGATGGTGGAACAACTACTCAAACCGTTACAATCCCGTTCCAAGCAACTTCTGTTGGCGACAAATTTGTCGTTTGCAATGTTGTTCAGGGTTATGCTCATATTGATTGGGTAGGAACCTACTTGAATGGCATTGATGGTGGTGCGGCAGTAGGGACGTATGCTTATTATGTATATGTTCACGAACTTAACCTTGAAGAAGCGGGAAAAGAATATGCAGTATTCTCTTTCTCACCGCGTCATTTATATTAAGGAGGTAGAATTATGGCAAGTCCATTAACAGACAAACAATTCGTAAGACTCCTTGATGACCGGCTGACGAAAGTTTACTTTGACCAATACAAAGGGTTGGAGTCTATCAAGGATAAGTTTTTCACGGTCAATAAGACCAAAAAGGCATGGGAGGAATATTTCTCGGTAGGGAACATCCCTGACCCCGAACTGTTCCAGGGCGTAATTCAATATCAGAATGTATCTCCGGGCTATCACACAAAGATTGAACCTGTGGAATATGCAGGTGGTATTACAATCCAAAGACGGCTTATTGATACAGACAGATACGACATGATTGAGAAGCTCCCGAAACAGCTTGCAACCGCAGCTAACAGGAAGATGAACAAGATAGCTCATGAGCCGTTTATTTATTTCGATTCTACGGCGTTCTCGTTTATGACCTCAGAGGAAGGTGTTGCGCTGTGTTCAAATTCTCATACGACAAAAGCCCCGGATGTATCAACTTCTACCGGATTTGATAACCTTTCAACACTCGCTTTTGATGCTGTGAATCTTGAGGCCTTAAGACTTCAGTCTCTTGGATTTAAAGACGATATAGGCGAGAGGATTCAGACGAACTTCGATACGATTATACATCCGTCCAGTCTATCTGAAGCCGTGTGGGAAGTTATTAATTCAACCGGCAAAACCGGCGATAACTTGAACAACGAGAACTTCCAGAAAGGTCGCTGGAAATCAATCGAGCTTCCTTTGCTTGATGATTATGATACCAACGACTGGTTTATAGCCGATTCTTCAGCTATGAAAGACTCTCTGATCTGGCTCGATGCAGTTCCTATTGAGTTCAATTCTACAACTGACTTCGACACAATGATGAGAAAATACGCTGATTATTTTGTAATCGGTTGGGGATTTACCGACTGGAGATGGATCATTGGTTCAAGCGTAAGTTAAATTAACAATTCCCTTCCTTTTCGTTATCGGGATGAGAAGGAAGGGAACAAAACCTATATGGTCTGACCGATTCAGACGTTCATAGGAAAGGAGTAAATAATATGAGTGTACCAAGAGAATATAGGGCATGGGTAGCAAGTGAATTAGGAACTATACCCGGAGAGATTTTTGTTACCGTTGCCAGCCGATCAAGTGCAATCTCAACACTACTAACGAGTAAGGGTATGACAACGGGATCAATGTTCACATCTGTATATTCTGCTGAAAATTCAACTGTAACTCAAAGGAACGATGTGGTTCTGGTTACTCCCGAAAATCATGCGTGGCGTGGCGATGCAGACGCAACGGCAGCAGCTTTAACTTGGGATAAAACCAATACGCATATGCTTGGTCTTGGGCCTGGTGAGAAATCCGGTTATCAGCGGTGCAGATTCGGTCATTCGGGTTATACGATGGCAAACTTTATGACGGTTAGTGGTGCATCTAACAAATTCAAAAACATCCGTTGGATGCATGGTTCTTCGACTGGCGGGGCATCAGATGTTGTGTGTATGACGATTACTGGGGCCGGTAATATCTTTGATTGTGTGAACTTTGCGGGGCCTATGGATGCCACACAATCCGCTTCGGCAAATTATGTTGGCGTTTATATCAACGGCGGCAGTTCAAATTACTTTAAGAACTGTCTCTTTGGAACGCAAAACGCCATTGAGAGAAGTGGAGCAAATTGCATGTTGAAAATTGCTGGCGCTGGCGGCTTGAATGTTTTTGAAGACTGCATTTTCAGGAGTAATACTCTAACATCAACAACGCCGTATTTTATAAACTGGGCTGGCACTGAGTGTTTGACTTCGCAGGCGATCTTCCTGAATTGCCAATTCATCAACGTCCATGCAGCAGCTTCATCGGCTATGACGGTAGCTATCGTTGACACCTCCCACGCGAACAACTCTCTATATTTTGATAACCGTTGTTCGTTTACCGGAGTAACCGATATTATTGCGGAGGCAAGCGAGGCCAAGATTCTGGTTGGCGGCAATACCTACACAGCTGCGGCTACAAGCAATCTGTTGGGTGCTACGGCAGATTATACTTGATGATAGGTGATTTATGTATATTAAAATTGTTTGTCCAACATGCAAGGGCAACGCAACTTTAAGCGGTACATTGCCTGAAGATTGGTCTAAGGACTGTCCAAACTGTTCTGATGGATATATAAGAACAGAAATAGAAAGTGATGAACTTTCTGATATAATGGCTAAATGCAATGATATTTTAGAACAAGTAACTGAATAAGAATACGAGGGGTGAAATTCCCCTCATTAACTTATGGATACGGCAATTAAGCCGCCCACAACAAAAGGAGAGTGTTAAATGGCAAATGCAGGTCACATTATAATTAAAGATGGAGACAAATCACGCAAGGCAACTTACAGGGATTTCTACGGCCCCCTTGATAAAGGCTCGGCTAAGCCATCTTTCTGTTATCCCAAGAAGAAAGAGCTATTGAGAGAGGAAATTGAAAAAACTCAGAAAGCTATTGATTCTGGGTATATTGCCAAAGATCGTGAAATGGCAATGAAGATTAAGCTCAAGGAAAAAAGAGAGCGACTTAATAAGATAAGCGAGCAGGAAGAATCTGCTAAAAAGCTGTTCAATAGCAATAAGGATGCTTGGATGGCTCGCAGAGAAGCGTTAAAAGAGGAAATTGCCAATGGGATGCCTACTTTAACTGATGTTAAAAAAAGGCGTGTTTCACCTCATGCCGTATTAAGGAAAGAAAAGAAAGAAGGGCTTGAGGATAAGAAACGTGAATTTATGGTTATAAGCAAGTTAGCAGGAGAGGAATCGAACGTATCTTTTCTCCAGCGAGACTGAAATGAGAATATAAATGTCAACAGTTGCTACTTTACTAACGAGCGTTGGCTATAGGTTAGGTGGCGGAATAACAATCTCAGCAAGCTCAGACCCTTCTCAAGCGGCCTGCTTTCAATGGATTAATGAAACTAATCTATGGATTGCAGGTCTTTGTGCAGAATACAACTCGGATTTAAACAGAACGATAGGTACAATCACAACTATTGCGGCAGATATAACTGCGGCAACAGCGGCATCGCCTTGTTCAATTACGGCGACATCTCATGGGCTAATGACTTCTGGTACTGCCGGAGTTGTGATTAAAGATGTTGTTGGTATGACCGAACTAAACGATACTGAATATACCGCAACATATGTATCTGCCAATGCTGTAACTATAGGAATAGATTCTACTGATTATACAACCTATACATCAGGCGGATATATTTCTAAGCGTATATTCGATGACTTGGCTACATACTTACTTGTTCCTGCACAGGAAGGCTGGATTGTAAAAGAGGGTTATCGCTCACCTATTAATTTAATCACAGAAGACCAGATTATTGATTATGACCCTACAGAAGCTACTGAACCTGCGTACTTCTATGTAGATGGGTCTAATAATGTCTGTTTCCCGTCTTATCCTGACGATGCCTATACGATTAAAATACCTTATTGGCAGATACCTACTACCTTAACTGCGACTTCTGACACCATGCCTTTTCTTGGGCTTATGGATAATGTTGTGATTGAAGCTGTAACCATAAGAGCGCAGAACAGGGATGAATATGACGTTTCGGGAGAATACAAGTGGCAGAGTTTCCTCATGGAAAGAGTTAGGAACATAATTTACATGCGTAAAAAGACTGTAATTGGAGTTGGACTATAATGGATTACAAGATTTGTACAAGATGTGGTGAAGAAAAAGAAGTGTCTCTGTTTGGTATTGAAAAGCGTGCTGTTGACGGTAAAACAAGTGCATGTAAAAGTTGTTTATATAAATCTAAAAGAATATGGGAAAAGAAGAACAGGGAGCGACTTGTTGAATATTCAAGAAAATGGAGAAGAACACATCCAAAACGAGCAAAGGAATTAACAAAAAACTGGAGAGAGAAAAACAAAGAGAAGATGTTGTCGTTTTCTAAATTATGGAATGAAAAATTCCCTGAAAAGAGAAAAAATATTAATAGGCGTTCAGGAAACAAGAAATATAAAACATTACGTGGATGTCTGAATATCCATATTGCTACTTCAATGAGAAAATCTTTGCGTGGCAATAAGCATGGTAGCCATTGGGAATCATTAGTTAATTATACAGTTGATGATTTAAAGAATCATATAGAAAGGCAATTCAAGGATGGGATGTCATGGGATAATAGACATTTATGGCATATAGACCATATTATCCCAATCTCAGCTTTTAATTATGAAAAAGCCGAAGATTATGATTTTAAGCGTTGTTGGGCGTTAGATAACTTACAACCTTTATGGGCAAGCGATAATATTAAAAAAAAGGATAAGCTTCTCAAGCCTTTTCAACCAAGCTTATTGAGGTGTACTTAAATGAGTCGCTTTTCGAGTCGCCATAAAGACAGGGAAAAGACGTTCTTCATCAAGTCTTTTAATGAAGGACTGAATGAGGAAGTAGGTACTAATTTCCTGCCTATATCTGCCTTATCAAAATGCAAGAATATGAAGTATGTATCAGACAAGTCCATAGACGGTGAAACGATTGTAATCCTGTCAAAAAGACAAGGGACACAGATAATCAGCAATACGGCTCTGGCTTCTTCTGTGCTTGCATGTACCTATTATATAGCAGGAGCGCAGTATATCGTAGCAACAGCATCAAAGATATATTATCTTGATTCAAGTTCCGACCCTGTAGAAATAGGTTCTATTTCTGGAACACCGACTTTTACTGAATTTAAGGGTAAGCTCATAATCCATGATTCAGGAGCTACCAAAGCATGGGACGGCACAACTTTTGAAACATTAAACGTACTGTATAATGATGAAGTTATTGAAACAGGTGATGGCGCAGAAGTTGATTTTTCAGGTACATTATCTCATATCCCAGTAGCATCAGCGTCTTTGACAATTACCTATACAGACGCAACTGAAAAAACCATAACATCAGCAGCAGACGGGACTTTATCTGGTGATGTTGCATCACACGAATTAATGCCTAATCAGGTTGATAGAGATTTCTCAGGCCCTTCTGCATGGGCGAATGTGGATTTAAACGCATATGACGAAACTGGTGATTTAACAATAACTGCAAGTGCCGCTAATCAATATTGCACATGCCCTGTATTAAGTGCCCCAACTACTGCCGGAAAACGGTATAGAATGACTTTTACAGTAGCTAACCTTGTATCAACATGGACGATTAAGAGCTTTGACGGTACAAAGACTATAGGCACAGTAACAGCAGATGGAGCGCAATCTTTTGATTGGACAGCTACTACAACAGGCGGTTATAGGATTGTAGCTGTTGCTGATAATTCAAGCGGTGATTTTGATGATTTTACATTATCAACCAATGTTGTGGACTTTACAACAGGAGTTTATTCGTTTCGTGCTTCTGGTGCGCCTGATAATACAACTTCAGTATATGCGACTTATGAGGATTCCGGTGCTGCTCCTAAATCTAAAGCTGGTTTTGTAAGAGCTTCCAGATTATATATGTGGGGTGATTCTGATTATCCATCAAGGATATGGTATTCAGGTGCTAATGATGAAGACGGTTGGGACTCTTCAAGTAGCGGTGGTTATCTCGATGTCAATCCTCTTGACGGACAATCTCTTGTCGGATGCCTTAATTTTTTTGATAATATCCTTTGTATAAAGGATAATTCTGTAAATGTTATAAAAGGACTCCCCGGTGATACATATTTCAGAGTAGAACCTCTGCTTAGCAACACAGGCAGCGTAGCGTATAAAACCTGTTTAAGTGATGGCGGGTTAATGGCCTTCTTGTCAAAGGAAGGTTTACTGACACTGACGGCGACAGACGAATATGGTGATGTATCAAAACAGGTTGAGCTTTCTGCAAAATTCAGAAGTAATGTTAATAAGTTCGCAAACGAATATTGTTATGCAGAATACAACCAGATAGATAGACAAATCTGGCTGACATTATCTAATTCAGGTTCTCAGTTGGATTATTTATATTGTATCAATCTTGCTACAGGTGGACAGATAAGCTTATATGAATTTGACTTTGGTCATACATGCTATAAGTATGTGAATGGAGAAATGCTTATAGGCGGATCTGACGGCCATTTATACAAGCTCTATAGTGGAGCTTACACAAGGTATAAAGATAATGGAACATCTTATGCTTCAGACACTTATGTAAGAAGTTGTATGACAAACTGGGGAGCCGGGTTTAACAGAAAGCATAATAAAAAGATATTCCCTAATATATATGGTAAATCCGGTACTTCATGCACATTGAATTTATATACGAATAATAATTATAATACACCTATTTTAACGGAATCATTAACCACAGAAAGCAATACTTCCTTTATCTTTGAAGATGGACAGGAAGTTTTGATATATGATATGGACACTTTAATCGGTGCTGAAGACTATACATCAGAAAGAGGCGTATCTATAGATAGGAAGTTTAACTATAAAGAGGTTATGTTTGAGCTTACAGATATAGATGGTGCAATAGGATTTGATTTTTATGGGATTGACTTCACGGGAAGTATCATCGGGGATTAGGAGATTAAGGTATGAAAGAAACATATATAATTAAATCTGATGGAACGAAGGTTTACACAAGAGATGACAACGCTCCGCAGATGAGGAAGGTTATGGGTGAGCAGAAATCTCAAGGGTCTAACATGAATCTGCTAAGACAAAAGCTTGGTGGCATGAAGCAGAATCCGCAAGGGATGAGAAATGCTCCAAAGATTGCACAAATGGGGAGAGCTGGAGATACAGAGCTTGCCCATGTAAATCCGTATGAGAAGATGCTGTTAAAAATGCTTGGTGGGTCAGGTACTATCAATCCAAAAACCGGGTTAAGGGAATTTGCCGCAAAGGACTATCTTGAAAGATACCATGATGTTGCTACAGATCAGTATTTTGGTAGTAATCCTTATGAACATTGGCAACAGTATGGACAGAAAGAAGGCCGAATATGGGACTTGGGCGGTGGTGGTGAGGGCGGTCATGGTGGTGGTACTGAATTTAACTTTCCATTAGATATTATGCCAACATCAAAATCAACATCGTCTTCAAGCAATTATACTGGTTTACCTCAATCTGACAGAGATACTTTGATGTCTGCGATTACACCGCAACTTCAATCTGCAATAGCGAACATGCCGCAGAACATAGACGCTTATACGAATCAGGCATTAGGTAGCTATCAACAGATGATGCAAAATGCATTAAGAAGTAATCTACCAAAAACAATAACCAATCTTGCGAATAGAGGAATAATAAGCAGCACAGAAGGACAGAACGCATTAAGTCAAACAATGTCTGATGCTGCAATAGACGCTTCAAACAAGGGGTATCAGACTGCTATGCAGCAAGCATTGTTAAAAGCTAATATGCCTACTATTCTGGGTCAACTCGCGGAACTTGGTAAGTATTCAACTGCTAAAACAGCATCAAGTTCCGAATCTAAAGATCCGACTGCAATGTATAAGATTATGGCAGATATGATAGGGGGAATGATGTAATGGCCTTTGAAGGAAGTTTTGCTGGTTATGGTGGTGGTGATGGTGGGTATGGCGCAAGTATAGCCGGACAGGGTAACTATGGCGGTGGGTTTAGTCGTAGCGAAACAGGTGTTGGCTATGATGATTATATCCCTTCTCGTTATGTGAGAGAACCATCATGGAGAGATTTATTCAGAAATGAGTTAAAAGGTTCTCTTAGTGAAGTGCCTCCAGAGGCAAAAGAAAATCTTTCAAAAGTATTAGAAGTTATTAGTTTACTTCCAAGTCCGTTAAGATCGGTCTTTGGCATGGCTAATGGAGCAATACGTATAGCCGGATTAGGGCTTGATGCTGTCAATCTCGTAACAAACGCATTAACAGGAAAAGGTTTAACATTACGACCAAATGTTGTAACAGGTCAAACAGAAATAACTTCTATCGGAACAATGCCAAAAGAACAGGCTGAAAATATTACAAAACAGGTTCTTAGCAGTGGGCCAGTGCAAGCTGGAGTCGAAGGTGTTAATCCAGAAGTGCTGTCTAAAATAGAACCGATGTTGCAAGATACACAGGCTCCTGATGCTGCTTTAGGCCCCGGATATGATTATGAAAGAGCGATTGTAGATTATGGCAGAACAAAAGGTATGAGCAGGTACGATGCTCTTCAGAATAAAGATGAATTAATTGCAGAAATGAGGAACGCCAAAGAAAAAGGTATGGCTAATCCTTATACTGAAATGCTTTCTCAATCTCCATTACAAGGTGTTTATGACAATAGTGTCAACAAACCATTATCAGGTACAGAAGCAAAATCATCTTATTATTGGGAGAATCCAGACGAGCTTGCTAAGTTACAAGGTGTTCGACCAGTAAGCCCCGACATAGTAGGTGGCTCTAATATAACAGGAACAGGCTTACCTGTAGTACCAGGTGCAACAGGAGGTAATATGGCAACAACAACGCCAAAAACAGCACAGGATATATTTAATGACATGGTTGACAACTTTTATGGTGTAGGCGGTAAAAGCTACAAAACCATGTTAGACGAAGATGCCGCATATCAGAACAAAGCTGTTCAAGGCAGCCGTATGAACATAAGTGCTGGCGGTAAGCCATTTTTTAATTTCATACCGAAACAGGCATATGCAGAAGCGGAATTTACATCACCGAACAGAAGCGGTCTTTCGTATCAAAGTGCCTTGCAGAATTTATATAAATTAGCGAACACCAATGACCCGTATGTAAAACCTGACAGCCAGAAATTAGCTGATACCCTTTCAATTTTGGGTGCGGGTAGTGGACTATTAAGGAATATATATCCTTACTTAAAGAGCAATTCAGGGCAAACGACAGACACAGAAGGTATAGATTCCTCTTTAAGCGGTGATGCTTCAAGTAGCTATAGTGATAATCACATGGACGCTGGAACCTCAGATGCTATATTTGAAACAGACGATTCATGGAAAGATTGGGATTTATATTAAGGAGGTTTTATGTCAAGCAGGTCTTATGCAGATATGATAAATCAAAATACAAGAGCAAGAGAAGTAGCCGGTATTTCAAGTCTGATCGAAAATCTTGGCGGTATGTATGGAGATACTAAAGTACGTGGTTTTCATAATGACATTGCCAATTTATTCACAACAGAAGGAGTATCTCCTGAAACATTACAGAAAGCCCGGAGTATGTATCCGAATGTAAATCCCAAAGAAATACTCGGAACCGCAAGCGCAATTGACACTCAAAAGAAAGCTCAAACAATGAAGGATATAGGTAAGACTATATCAAGCATTGTAAAGAACAGTCAGGGGGAGCTGAACCTTCAGGAAGTGCTGAAACAAGCCTTTGGTGAAAATCCTGAACTTGGTGAACAGGTAATGCAGAATCCTGAACTGCTTAAAGGTATTGCCGGACTGATAAAAACAACACAGGAAGAAACCAAGATATTAGGGCAAGGTGATACGCTTGTAAATGTTAGCGGTAAGCCTATTGCCACCGGATTGCCCCAAGACAATCTGGTTGATATGACAACGCCAGACAATATGCACGTTAAGATAAGAGAAAGTCAAGTTGCGGCAAAAATAGCAGAAGGATACAAGGAAGGCTTACCGATAAAAGAGGCAAAAGGGACTAAGATAAAATTATATAAAAATGGGAAGGTTATGGATAATATTATTGAGGGTTCGGCTAAAGAAGAATCTTTACGCAATGCCGGATGGATGGATGAACACCTTCAATATAAGCCTGAAACAGAAAAACCAGAAAAGCCAAAGACTCCTGAACAGGTAAGAGATGACTATATCAAGGTTCAGAATGAGATATTAAAGACTATCGAAGCACTAAAACAAACAGATGACCCAGATGAGCAGGAAATACTTAAAGGCAAATTAGCCGCTTTAGGCAAAGAGATTGAAAGTATTGAAGAAGAAAAGCCTTGGTTTGGTAAAAATACAAAAAAAGTTAAGTTTAAAAACAAGGCTACAGCACCGACAACAGGCAAGAAACCACCTGCCGGATATAAAGATACTGGAAGGACGATGGGTGGTAAAAAGGTGTATTCTGATGGTAAAAACGCATGGGTGGAATAAATGCCGATAATTGCGCTTGAAGACATAAAGTTCGATGATAATGAGTCTGGCGTAGTCCCATTAAGCTCAATTAAATTTGACGATGAGATGAGTGGCGAGGTTGTCCCTTTGGAGTCTATAAAGTTTGATGATGAGCCAGAGCCACGCAGAAATATACTCTCTGATATAGGTTCTGGTATGGCTATGGAATCTCAATATGCCGGAACACCGGGTAGAGTTGCAGGAGCTTCTATTGCAGGATTAAAGACATTTATACCAAGTGGTCTTGCTGGTGCTTCTGGATTCATTCAGTCAAAAGGCAAGACATTTGATGAAAAGTTAAGTGACGCCGAAAGAGCAAGGTCTTTAGTTGCTGACACAATTCCTAATTTTCTATTAAAGACACCTGAAGAACAGAAAGGTGCAGAGATAGCCGGATATGTATTTAAGCCGATAGAATGGGTAGGACAAGCGGCAGAGAAGGTGGCCAAGTTTCTTGATTTGAAATACATTCCTGGTGATACTTTATCTCCAGCAGGTTCACCGCAAGGACTTAATGCTGATGATGCTATAAGTGTGGAATATGCACCAGTTGTTGCTAAGATAGCCGGTGAAATGGCAGCTCTATCGTTAATGCCAGCGAGTGTAAAAAAGACTAATCAATTAGCTAAAACTGCAAATGCAATAAACAGATATTCAAAAGCGGCAGGAATAAAGAAATCCATAGCTTTTAAGAATGTAATGAGAGAGGCACAGAACACAGCCAAAACTATGGAGTCTGTTGCAAGCGAGAGAGCCACAAATCATTACTTGAGGGCACTTGAAGAACCGGAAGTTGAAAGCAAGATAGGCGAACCATTGATAATGCCAAGAGATCGTTCTGGCGGTGAACCTATACCGAAACCTTTAGATACAGGTGTAAAAGAAGGCGCTGAAGATGTGCGGCCTGTATGGGAAGTTAAACAAGAATCTGAAGCAATCGCAAGAGAAAAATGGTTAGATGCTGAAATAGAAAAACGCAAAGTTATTCAAAAACTTGCCGATAAGGGTAATGTTCAGGCAAAAGAATATCTTGCAAAAACAGAAGAAAGATTCAACACAGCTTGGAGAGAGAGGGAACTTTTAGGAAAAATAAAGGCAGACGAAAGTTTTCAATCCGAAGATGTTGTCCCTGAAAGAGAAGTTTCTTTAAGGCCAGATCAGAGAGCTGCAATAGTACAAAAAGATTTTGCACCTGTTGACACAAACTTTCCTACAAAAGAGCTAACTCCTGAAGAGGTGATTGAAAGAAACAGAGAAAGAATAAATCAAGAAGCTAAATCATTTATGCAGAGTAGGCAAAAGCTGTTATCTGATTTAGATAAGAATAAACCCCTTGCCCCGGAGTCCCCCCTTGAGAAACCCTCCCCTGTATCCTCCGCAGGCACTCTTGAAACTCCGGGGCAATATCCTCCGGGATATGGGCCAATGACTGTCATGGCCGCAGAGCTTGAAGCTGGTGATAAGTTTAAAATTAAGGGTGAAGAGTTCAAAGTCAAGGGCGTGGAAGATGGGAGAATAGTTATTGAGGATGGCGTTAAGAGAAAGCTGTTGCCTGATGAAGACATAACAATTGAGAATCTTGAGAAAGCTCCTGTAGCCGGAGAAGACCTTGAAACTAGAAAGCAGTTACAAGAAGCGGCTGACAAGGTAGGATTAAGGCTCGATGAGGGTTATGGTGACACATGGAGCGTAACAGATACCGGAATCACAGGGAGTAAAACATCAAAGCAAGTGCGCACTCCAGAAGATGTAATTGCCTTTGCGGAAGTACAGAAAGCTAAAATTCCTACTCAAGTAGGAAAAGTTGCGAAACCGGAAGCCGAAAGCACGAATATTGTTGCAGAGCCTACAGCCACAAGCGTTTCCAAGCCGACTCTCTCAGAAGCCCCCACAATAGACATCTCCGAAAAGACGGGTACGGATAAGGCTGAGTCTCCGAGAAAAGTGTCTGAAATATGGCAGGACGTAAAAACGGTTATGGGAGACCTTGAAAGAGGCAGTGTTTCAAATAAACCTATGAACGAAAACCAGATAGCGGCTATTGAAAGAATCACAGAAGACGCAAGACGAGCGAAAAAAGACATTGAAACCTATATGCGAGAGCATGGAGCTAAACCGGAAGCCATTGCCAAAGTCCTTGCTAACAGGGAACTTTATTATAAGCAGAAGGAAGCTCCTGTTATAAATCAGAGTCCTATAATAACAGAACCAAAGCAGATAATAAACAAGTTCTCAGAGCCGAAAAGCAGTATAATCAGAGACAGCATGAAAGGACTTGATGATGCGTTAGGTGTTGTGTCAACGCGGCTTGGTAATATTGCGCCTGAATTAAAAGATACTGTTAAAAAACATGCTGCTGAAGTTGATATTCATACATGGACAGACCTTAATAAAGCAAAGAGCTTCATAGAAAAAGGAACAAAGTTATCTCCTGAAGATCAATTTAAACTTACTGCACTTTTAAGAAATGGGCAATATGACAAAGACGCAAGAACACAGATGTTAGCTTTTCTGAAAGAAAAAGATATGCTTAAAGACTATGCCGCTGTTGAGAATGTTATTGCCGATACGCTTAAAAGAGGTCTTGACTCAGGCATGACCATCAAGGAGATTAAAAACTTCTTTCCAAGCCATGTGAAGAATTATGCAGGAATCAGAACTGTTCTTGGTAAAGACAATATCGGCAAGATAGACGAGGCGTTTACAAAAGAAGCGAATAAGAAAGGCATAACTGTTGATGAATTAGGCGATGAGTCAAAAGGTGCAATTATAGACTCAATGATGAGAGGATGGTCAAAAAATAAGATATACCTCTTTGACCCGTATGAAGTTAAAACAGGCATTGGGAAGTCAAGAACACTCACGACACTTACTCCTGAACTAATGCAACATTATTATCCATTCCATGAATCGTTGGTTAAATATATAGGGAGTATGAACACAGCCATAGCAAACAACAACCTATTTAAGAAATCAAGGAAGATAGGCAAGGCTATCCAAATGGAAGGGATTGACCTTCCTGTTGGCAAGTCTGAATTGTCTGATTCTATAGGAGATATAATACTTGATTTAAAGGATAAGGGTAAGTTCTCTAAAGACCCTAACAGAGCTATGGAGCAAGAGGCTGAATTAAAGCATGTGTTGACTTCTTACATGATGCCAAAATCTCAAGGGAAGTATGTAACAGGACTGAAAAACTTCACGTATAATGCTCTTCTGGGAAATCCAATGACAGCATTAACGCAGTTTCAGGATGTTGGAATAACATTATCAAGACATGGAGTGAGAAACACGATTCAGGGTCTTGGTAGAATGATGACTAAAAATGCAGAGAAACTTTCTGATATAGGTATTGATAATTTTAAGGCTGACCTTGAACGCAATACAAAGATGGGTAAGGCAACCAAGCTAAATATGGCTTTTTTGACTTTAACGGATATGTTCGGCAAGGGCTTGAACATGAATGCTAATATGGTTAAAACGCAAAGAGCTTTAAAGAATCCGAAATATAAGCCGGAAATAGAAGCTGAGATAGACAGATTGTTCGGTGAAGATGCGGCACAGGTAAAACAGGACTTGCTTAATAACAAAAAGACTTTAGCAACGAACACCTTTGTTCATTATAACCTTGCAAAACATCATCCGATTTCAAAGGCAGAAGTACCGACAGGATACTTAAACGGTGACAAAACACGGCTTCTTTACATGCTTCATACATACCAGATTAAGCAGTTAGACATATTCAGAAATGATGTAGTTAACCAGATTAAAGCAGGGAATATAGCAAAAGGGGCTTACAACATGGCAAATCTTACGGCATGGTTGCTTGCATGTGGTGTAACAGTTAATGCCGCAAGGGATTTTATATTCAAAGGAGATACCAAGGCTCTTGATGAATATCTGACTGATTCTGCATGGCAGATAACACTTGTGAACAGATACCTTGTTGATAAAGGCTTTAGGGAAGGGGTAGGTAGCTTCTTATGGAATAGTGTGGCTCCAGGCACAATCTCTATAGCAAACGACATATCAAAAGACCTGCTTCTTGAAGACAAAAAAGACAAAGGACTACGTTCAACAAAATACATTCCTTTAGTTGGAAGACCCTATTATGACATAGCTGGTAGGGGTTCTGTAGTGAGAAAAGAATATAAAGATAAAGAGAAACCAAAGAGCAAGTACGGCAGTTTAAGAGGAATACAATAAGGAGAGATAAATGGCTATATTTTCCGTAATAGATACTGGTGCTTCCGGTGACACCTTTTATGAAGGCATGGTAAAGGATGCTGCAAACTGGGCTTTAGCTGAAACTCAGATAACGAACCTGAAAGCAGGTCTTACAACACAGATACTTGTAGGTGGTGGAGCCGCTACAACGCCTGTATGGACTACGGCAACAGGTACGGGTGCGCCGGTAAGAGCTGGTTCTCCGACATTCACAGGCACAGTTACAGCCCCTATTATAAAACTCACGACAGGTGCAGGCGCAAGTAAGCTGCTTACGTCTGATGCTACCGGAATTGGTTCATGGACTGATGGACGCTTGGTTCAGATACAATATTCGGTTGTTAATACTGTTGTTTCCGGTTCAACAGTACTTCCATTAGATAACACAGTACCTCAAATAACAGAAGGTTTTGAGCTTGATACTTGCGCAATAACTCCAACAAGTGCGACAAACGAATTACTAATAATAGCACATGCAATGTGTGCAGCACGAGATGCCGGTTATGTTTCAATCGCTTTATTCCAAGATGCTACAGCAAGCGCATTAGCTGCTCTGAGTAATTCAACAGGGCAATCTTCTATTTTTTATCAAATGACAGCGGGCACAACATCAGAAACCACATTCAGATTAAGGGGTGGTGCTTCTGCTGCTGGATCAACTTATTTTGGCGGTCAGTTTAATACTAATGGTACGGCGGTATTTAATGGAGTGCAAACAAGCATCGGGATCTTTATAATTGAATATAATAATCCATAGGAGGAGTATATGTTAAGGCATAAAGCGATACATTGGAAAACGAACAACGCTCCCGGAGTAACAATTGTTGGTGGAGAGATTAAAGAGTGGCCTGAAAATCTTGGTGAAAAACCAACTGAAGAGCAAGTTCTAACATGGATTGCTAAATATGAAGCACATATAGCAATTGAGAAATCAGCTCAAGAGATTCTTGCTCAAGAAAAACAACAGGTACTTACGAGTAATTTACCAGACTGGGTTAAGGTAAAAGCTGCTATTGATGCAGCATTTCCAGACCAAAAGCAGAATACATTTATGGCGAAACTTACAAGAGTAATATATCTTTTCTTAAAGAACAGTGTGGATTAATAAGGCGATATGCCGAAAGGAGAACTAAATGTTAATATTTCAACATGACGGGAACTGTGTATTTTCAGGTATATGGACGGCTATTACAGCATCTAAGAGTTTTGATTCTACATTACTTTCAATTCCGAAAGATGCAACACATTGGGTGAGGTACACTACAGGGGCTACAGCTGCTTTATCTGTAGGAGAGGCTCTTGAAGGCGGCACTTCAGGTGCTACATGCAAGCTCGTAGCACAGGCGGTAGAAGTAGGAACTGCCGGTTCAAGTGATAAAGGTATCCTTTTCGTAAATACGGTATCTGGAACATTTCAGGCAGAAACATTGACAGGCGGTACATCAACGGGAACTGTGGCTATAGGACAGGATTTAATTGCCTTGAACAAGACAAATCCTCATCCGAAAGCACTTCTGATAGCCATAGAAACAGCGGCTATTCTTTGCACAGTTGATGGTACAACACCGTCAACAACAGCCCTGAATAATTATGGTATTCTTGTAGATGCTGGTGTTAGCAGGGTTGTAAGAGGTGTAAACAATATCCGTAATTTCAAGTGTATAAACGCAGTAGCTTCTAATGGGGCTATTCTTCACTATGAGCTTTACTATTAAGGAGGTTTATCATGGCAAATATATCAGGTGAAGGGCTTCATGGAATACCGAAGAACATAACATTTTCAACACTTACTGTATCTGGCATAATCACAGCTACAGGCGGGGTGAAGTTTTCAATCAACTCTCATTCTGCAACCGAAGCTGTAACAGCAGCTACAATGTACGGTGATGTGCATAAAATCACCGGAGCTTATACCGTTACGCTTCCAACGGCAGTTATTGGTATGAGTGGGACTTTCAGAGCTTCTACAGCAGCAGCATTCTCGGTTAAGGCAGGTGCGGCAGATCACTTTGAGATGTTTGACGGTACGGTTTTGGACGCTGCCGATAAAATCACATCTGGTGGTACGAAGAACGAGTTTGTAACTGTGTATTGTGAATCGGCTAATACTTGGATTGTCATAGGCCAGAACGGGGCATTTACGGACGGAGGCGTGTGATGGGACTACTCGGTAAAACTCAAGGTAGAAGACTGGTAGCTTCTAACTCTATAGCCGCCAACGCCGCCCTCTTAGATATGACAGCGACAAACGCCTTCATCGGCGGGCTTGACGTAAGTGCGTACCAGGACGGCAACCATTTCATAGAGCTGACTGACTCAAATGGCTACAAAGCCAGTGGCTACATAAGCGCAACGGCTCCGGGTGGAGAAACGCTTGATGCTGAGTTACATACAAGCGCAAATGCAGCGTCAGACCCGAATGCAAACGAGGCTAACGCAATAACAGGATGGACAGCAAGTTTTGGTACGGCATTGACGTCTAATAGTATATCTCCCAATGTTGGGACATACCACCTGAAGTGTGCTAATGGAGCTTATAACACATATGTGATAACGAGCATATCAGGAGCTATATATAAATTAACTGGCGATACAAAGAGTGTTGCTGGTAATTATAGATTAGGGCTGTGGAATGGGAACCCAGTTGGGACTAACTTATATAATTTAGTAATTAGCGATCTGTCTCACGCATATACCAGCAGAAGCATGTATGGTACAGCTTTATCTACTACAACTACAGTACTGTTTTATTCCACATCTGGAACAGTAGAAATTTATCTCGACAATGTAAGTTTAAAGCGCATGACCGACTGCGCAGCAACCGGAGGCTTAATCGTATCAACAAGAGGCGGGGCGACACGGGCTTGGACTTCAAACAACGGGCTGACTGGCAACTTGGCTATAACCTATAAAATCTACAGGCTTCCATAAAGGAAACTCAAAATGAGCGAACTTCAATTTATCATCTCACTTGTAACTATCTGCACATTTATAGGTAGTTTGGCGATTGCACTGTACCGGGTTCGTGTTCATCATAAAGTTTTATTTGACGAGAAAGGGGAGTTGAATTTCGTAACTCCGAAACAGCTTGAGAATGTAAGGCACGAAACTTGTCCTGTTCATCAAGCGTCTATGGATATGCTGAAAGAGGTTGGATTAATTCAAAAAGGGAATATACAACGTATGAATAACTTTGAGGAAACTACAAAAGAAGCCCATAAATCAAGAGAGAACATTCAGGAGATATTGCACTCACTCAATATACAGATAGCGACCATACTTGCAAATACTAATAATATGGCAAGTGATATTCAGGAATTAAAAAAAGGATGAAGATCATAAATCCAACAGGACTTGGCTTGAGGGAAGACTCTGGCGGGTCAGGCAGGTTTGGATCGCCAAGAGGACAGAGGAAACATAAAGGAATAGACCTTTTATGTGAACCGGGACAAGTTGTTTTAGCTCCGACATTCGGCAGGATTGTAAGAGCATTCCCATATGCTGATGATACCAAATATGTTGGATGCAGAATTTTTAATGACCAGTATATGTCAAAACTCTTTTATTTTGTGCCTTATGAAGACCTGATTATGGATGATGTGCAAGCAGGGCAAGAAATTGGTATAGCTCAGGATATATCTCAGAAATATGGTGGCGGCATGAGAGCGCATATTCATCTGGAATTATGGAAGCTGAATCCTACAATATTACTAAACCCTGAACTGTATATTGACGCCAAAGGCATAAGCGAGTTGAGAAATGGTGGATACTGACATTTACGGACTTATAGCCCTGCTCATACTGACAGGGATTATATGGATAACAATAAGGAGAAAGCCATGAAAACAGAAGTAAAGATAAAAATCAACTTGGGAGACAGGGAAATAGAACTGACTGAATTGGAAGCTCGTGAATTGCAGTCAGAACTGAATCGTGTCTTTGGAAGCGGATACTGGACTTATCCGGTTACATATCCTTGGACGGTTCCTTACCCTCAAGTTACTTGGACAACAGATACGATCACAACGGCTCCTGACCATTACACAACAACATGCTAAAGGAGAAAGCCATGAAAAGATTAATATTACTATTAATTAGTAGTTTTCTGCTCGCTGGCTGTGCTATGACCCCGCTTCAACTGGAAGCAGAAAAAGCGTATTACAATGCGATAATGGCAACCAAGGGAACTCCGCAACCGCTTGTTGAGTTTCAGCCAGTAGATCAGTCTAAGGCTATGGAGTTCGGGAATGTCGGCAAGATAACCGTGTATGCACCACCTGACAATGCTAATTTCCAGCAGTATAAACAGACTGACTATGCTCAGCCTTGGATACATTTGCTCGGTACTGTTGCAAGTGTGGCGGCTCCTTGGATTGGTGTTTCGGCTATTGTGCATGATGTATCTAGTATCATGGGGTCAGGAACGAATACAACTTCGTATGCTGTAGGTGGAGCTAATAACTCAATCAGAACCATAGGCGATACGAACATGAGCGGAACATTGAACACAAGCACCCTGACAGCACCAAATATCATTGATAATACATCAACACCGACTGTCGTAAATCCGCTGGTAGTGGAACAGCCAGCACCGATAATTGTAAACCCTGTTGTAGTTGACCCTGTAATCGTACCATAAAAAAGGAGAAATCAAATGACACCACAAGTAATCAACATTATTACGAACATTCTTGGAGCCATAGCTGCTGTTATTGAACCAGTGCGTGCGTTTCTGCTTCAGCCTGACACGCCATTTTCGTGGACAAACTTTGGTCTATGTATTGTATTAGCACTTGTAAACTATTTTACGGGTAAGTCAGCTCTCTCAAAGGATAAATAATGAACGCAGAGGAAGTAGGCAAACTGTTATCAGCTTTGATAAGTGGCGGGACTGTGGGCAGTATCAGTCTCGCCATTGCCGAAGGGCTGAAACTTGCTAATGCTCTGGTAGAACCAGACCCGGCGAAGAGGGCAAAAGCCCGGAGAGAATATTACTTATCCATGCTGAAATTAGTAAAAGAGGTAGAAAATGCAAGTCCTGAAGATGTGGAAAAAATACTCTTTGCTTTTACTCGTCTTATGGATGAGTAGTTGCTGCACTCCAACACAACCTATTGAAACTACAGATACAGTTACAATAAGCAGAGAAGCTTTGACTAATCTCATGGAGTCATGCGCAAGAACAAAAAATGAGCTTAACGAATGCCTAAATAGGGAATCTGTGCATAAGTAATTACTTCTTGGATTTTAAGTGAGCGGCTCTAACACCTTTCTGCGAATCAACAAACTCATCCAAAGTCCAGTACTTATATGGCTTTGCATCAAAATGAGGCTTCCATTTCCGTAGCTTACCGTCTGTGTTATGTGTTGTTAGCGGAACCCATTGACCATCTTCATCCAGCCCTTCTGCCTGCACATGGTCTATATCGCCTGTGCTGTCGTTCTTGATCTTGCTTGTTGCGATCCTGGCTGGTCTGCCAGTACGAATTTCCCATGTCCAAGCGTCCCTCATGGCAGACGTTACACAGAAATGTTCAAATGTATCTTCAGCCTTCTTTTCGTCTTTAAATATATCCCATATTGTGTTTTCCGGCATACTACCTCCCCAAGAATAGCTAACCCATAAGGTTAATGAAAAAGTCCAACATATAATTGCACTAAGTAGCCAGCGATTCATTTTCCCATCCTTAATTTATTACTAAAAATTCTGAACCATTTCATTCCATCAACATGGGGATCACAAAAAATCATTGTTAATTCTGCACCCTCATATACCCATTTATTATAGAATCGTTGAGTGTAAATATCATCTTCATAATAATCTCCATCACTTTCAAAGGCTTCAACTGTATCTGCATATTTCACATGATTACCGTCTATTGCCCACACAGAATTTGTGCAATCATCTATTGGGAAAACAACCCAATCTTCCTGAAATCCAACATGGTCATATAATGCTTGTAGTGCAATTTTATAATCTTCTATTAGTTTCATGTTCACCCCTTTTCACTATTTAATAGGAAAAGTTCCGGCACTATCGCTGCCTTTGTACCGGTTAAAACCAATCCAATTTAAATTTTTTCTCTTTCATTATACACAAAGCAAAGAATTTCCTTGCAGAAACAGGCTTCCCTCTCCAAGAAAACACATGGTCTGGATGTCTTTTAGAGTATGTTTTATTAAAGGTATTAATTGCTTTAGTTATATTTCCTTTTGTTAACTTCATGTCTTTATCCTTTCAAGCTCCTGTTTTAAGCTCACTTTGAGTTCTTCAAGTTCCCATTCGTGCCATACTTTATATTGTTGCGCCAACACACTTAACCTGAACACCTCTTCTTGCCCGACAACCGCTATGTGCTGTTTGATTAAATCAAGGGGCTTGTCGTGATCGTGGTGTATTCTGCATCCGGCATACAAATTAGTTAGGTCAAATGTTGTGATATTCACGTCTCTGTCTATGATGTGGATGGTGTCTGTAGCCGCCCGATTACAGCCCTGAACACGGCACATATGCCCATCTCTTTTCATAACTATCTTTCGGCACAGACTTCTGCAATCAGCTTCAAGCTTCTGGCGTTTGGTCATTTATTCCCCCTATTTGATGCACAATCTTGTGTTTTACCAATGCTTGCGGCAGGTGATTCGCACAGTACCATTTGCCCTTAACTTTATATTTACCTATCGCCGCACAGTTATAACCCTTCCAATACCCTGATGTTTTTATACCATTACAATAATGTGTTTTCATAATTCCCTCCTTTATCGGTTTCTGGCTTTTGGTCATGCTATTAAATTCCTATTTAGTAGGAATTTTATAGATTTGACAGAATTGATTCAACAAACCTTCTCGTAACAATCTCTAATTTTATATTATCCTTGTTCTTCTCGTACCACTCCTTGACTTCCCATTTTCCGGTTATAGCCCGACCAGCGCCCATCCAATCTGCAACCATTTCAAGGATATATTTATATGGCATTTCAAGCGGTTCGGTTGTGCCTCTATCCCAAGTAATCATCCAGTACTGATAGTGGTGTTTGTTTCGTTTCTGATGATGATTCCACGCAATAGAGAAATCATAGGTCTCATGGTATTGTTTTGAGCCATCTTTTGCATAAAAAGTATGGGCATAAGGGAACCATTCCGACGGCCTGAACTTGCTTAAATCATGAATTATTCCAAGCCACCAAGAAGCGCCTATTTTGGTACAAGCCACAAATACAAACCACTTATGCCTTAACAAATATTTAAAATAATTTAAATGTCTCATGCTTTCCTCCCTTTTGTAGCAATTTTATTTCCCGTACATCTCCTTGTATTTCTTTTTATTTAGTCAATGGCAGTACAATATTACAAATTAAATCAGTCAGTCTTTCCCGTTCATCTTCGATCTCGTTTTTAGAAGCGTATCGCTCACATGCTTTTGCATATAGCGGGTCTGTAAGACAATGGGAAATCTCATGGACAATATACGGAACTATGTCTTTCCCTTTTGCCCAGTCTTTAAAAGCAAGCTCTGAGTAAGCGACTGTCTGATTCAGATATGGATAATTAAATTTAAACTCAAAATAAGATTTGTCGCTTTCCGTCCCGAACTTAACCTCAAAAGTATGTTTTTGTAGGAATAGGACAGGAATATATTTATCAATTACCGTCCTAATGTGAGTCTCAAAATCCCTCTTTGTAATTTCTCTTGGTCGTAAGTCTGTTAGTTTTTTCATTTATAAAGCTCCTTATATTTCTTATGCGCCGTCAGAAACGGGTCTTCCTCCCCTATATACTCAATACCGCATACACGGCACACGAACATCGGGAACGTAACCTCAATGTCCTTACCCTTTACATGAAAGATTCCGGTTCTCGTCACTTTGTCAATTGTGTTTTCACGCTCGCATACGGGGCAATTCATGGCTTCTCCTCCAATTCAGCTTGCGCCAACTTCTTCATGTCCTGAATATATTCCCATGTTTTCTTTTGTTCATGTAATGGTTCAGTTGTACCGCCATAGAGCTTAAAAAGAAGCCCTGCCATTTCGACTTCAAAGTGGGAATAAAAAAGAGAACTGATTTCACCATTGTCATTATATTCGATTTTCATGGCTTCCCCTTCAGAGAATTAGCAACAAGTTGGCAGAAGTGTTCTGGTTGAAACAGCCATGCTATAAACAGGTCTTCATGATATTTGTGTTTTGTTTTTGCATCTAAATCATGTACTTGCACCGCAAAATACCAAAAATAGCTCCACTTATTTTTCTTCTCTAACTCCGTCTTCAAATCCCCCAAATCTTGCCAAGTGTCGAATGTGCGGTGCATAGAATCCTTTTCACAGTTGACGGCTCCACATGTACACTTACACAACTCCCCATATTCAATGGATTTCACTCTGTTAATGATCTCATGCCAGCCCTCACCTAAAAACTCGGTCAGTAATTTTTTATCTTTATCGGTCATGGCTTCTCCTCTTTAGCAGATTCATTGTTACCGCTTAATTCCCTTTCCCGAATATACCTCAATGCTGTTTGATGCCGTGTTTCGTTTGGGAATTTCTTTTCGACAGCATAGAGCAATTCCGAGTACAAAGACGCAAGCTCTTGAAAACGCTTCAGGCTTTTTATCGAACGGTCTTCATCCTTCATGGCTTCTCCTCCTTTTCACGCTTTTCCTCTTTTAAGATTTCAAGCGCCTTTTTAATACAATTGTAACAGATAGTCGCCTTGCCGCTTGCAACTATCTTTCCATCATTAATATCTTCCCAACAGAAGCTACATCTCATGGCTTTCCTTTTCGTGCAACTGAAGATGACATTCATTACAAGTAGTTTCAAGTTTCTCTGGATTTACCAAGAGTCGTTCATATACAAGATCAATTAAGGTTTCCCAGTCTATCCCTTCCTTGTGGTGAACCTCAACATAGACCTCTTTACCCTTGGCCTTGCTCTGCTTTTTCCCACATTTGCAGGTATATTTATCACGCTTTAAGGCTGACGCTCGCTCCCTACTTCTTAACCAAAGTCTGCGGAGAGCGGCCTTAACTTTCGAGCGTGGGGTATTGGGCAACCTTTTTCCCATATTCTTTCTCCTGTTCCCTCTCATTGAACTTCTTGAGTTCTTCAAGGATGTCCCGAAGTGCTAAAACTATGCTGTCGAGAGATTCAGTGTTTGGTTTATATGGCTCTGAAACACCGCCCTTGATAAAAGCTGTTCCTAATTCCTCACCGAGTATAAACGCTGTAGTTCTGCAAACATGCCCATCTGTAGTCAATTCCTCTCCACAAATTGTGCATTTACTCATACGTCCCTCCTTGTTTTTGATACGATAATGTATTTTACAATATCCGTCCTTCCATACGCTTCTTTTGCAATTATGTTCAGGGACTAACCAAGATTTTTTGATTGTAGCCTTGCATCCCGTCATACACACTTCCTAAAATTGCTACTTAATAGTAAAAGTTAGTCGCTCTCATGCCTTACCCAAGAATTTACCGCAACCGCCCTTAACACAGCATTTACGCCACAGTTCTGTTTCCTCATGCTCGCAAATATCTGATGGCATTTGACCTTTTGCCACCCTCAAAGTATCTTCCCATCCTAACTTCGGTAATGTTGCGGCACTCTCTATAAGATCCGCTTTCGTGTCCTCAACCTCATCTTTCGGTATGTGGCTGATAACCCTGGCTATGTCGATGGCTCGATTCAACGGGATGTCCTTGTCGGCTATGTCGCTTCCTATCGTTTTCGCAACCAGAGAATAATTGTCAAGGCTTGCCCGTTTTAAACCCCAACCCCTAATACTGATAAAATGCTCCCAGTTTTTTGCGTCAGGTTCAAGGAGCTTATACAACTTCCCTGCTTTTAGTTCACTTGCCCACATGCCTATTTTCAAGCAGTTATCACGAATATTCATCCGGCACTCTTTTATGTTGCAATCAAGTTGAAATGCACGCTCCGCCAGCTCTTCTCTTGTCTGTATCTCCATTCAATCTCCTTAGTCCAAGTATTCGTTTATGCACTTCCTGATTAAGCTCCAGAAACCATCTTCCCTCTTGTGATTCTCAATAATAAAAGAGCCTTCGCTATGATGGCAGATGTATTTTCCCCATTCCGGCCTCTTCGGGTGCGTGGCTGTGTTTATAATTATTAGCTTATCCAATGTCCTTCGCTTGCTTTCATTACCGAAAGGGACAATATCAATCTTTAATTCAAGCATTTAATCTCCTATTATCTTTTCCTCATTTCAGCTAATGCCCTTGTAAGCTCCATACTTGCCCTTCGCAACGCAGATGTTCTCTTGCTTCCGGTAATACCAAGATACTGATAATCCCCTGCTGTTAGTTCTTTTTCTCTATTAATAAATATCCGAGCCGCTGTAATCGCCTTTATTATTGCTTCTTTTTTCATTCATTTCCCCTTTCATTTTTACCCTACCCTTACCCAACTACCTTTTTTCCGAGAAGTCTATTGTGGGTGCGTCTGGTGAAGCTACAGGGCTATTTCTGATGGTTTGCCCCCACCTTACTCCCTATCAGTTTGCTGATTCTGGAGCATTCCTCCTGGCTCAACGCCCTGCCTTTGGGTTCCGCCCGGAATATTTGCCCGTCCAGATACATCAGCTCACGCCATAGGCGGTCACGCCGGTATTTCAGGTCTTCGAGTTCTTTGTCTGTGGTCATAATAATTCCTTTTGAAGTTCCCATTTTATCAGCAGACCCCGGAACGGTAGGCCGTGAGTCCTTAAAAAAAAGTCGTAGAAATCTACTGTGGATTCAAAGCCGTCTGCTCTGGCAAACTTTATTTCGTCTGCAAACCGGGGGAGCGGTGTTATCCCAATTACAACCGAACAACCCTTTTCAATACATATGTGCTCAACGCTCGTGCAAACCGCCTCTCCGAGCTTCTTGCAATATTTGGTTCTCATTCCTGAATAGAGATAAAGCATCTGCCCCGGTCTTGGATTTCCGCCGTCTTTGCGTAGCGCCCGGATCGTCTGTTTCTTCTCCCCGGAAGCGACCTTATCTGCAAATTCTTTTTTAAAGTTCAATGCTGGCATAATAATTCCTATTTGTTAGTAATTTTCAAAAACTCAATCGCCGCATCTCTTAGCCTGCCGGTTGCGTCAAGTAAGTAATAATCAATAGGAAGAGCATAAAAATACTCTCGTTTGTCATAATAATCGAATATTAAATATTCATATGCAAATTTATACCAATCATCCCTTCCCCTCATAATCCCAAGCAACTGGACTATGCCAGCAGGTGTGGTGAAGTCGGGATTTTTTTTCACACAAGCAGGAATTTCATGAGTCCAAGTTCCGCAAATAGTGCAGTTCCACATTTTTCTATCGCTATACCATTTAGGCTCATGCCACTCAATCCCAAGCAATTCGCAAAGTTCTTTGTTCTTATCCATTATTCACTCCTTCCTACCAGTTAAATATACAATAGTCAGAACTTAACCCATATTCACCACCAGTAAAAATATACTGAATTTCAAGACCGGGGATTACTCTTCCTGTTGCTACACCATTTACAATTTCTACAAGATAAACCATATCATACGTCTTGAAATTCCTATCATTTAAGCGAATTTCAAATTTTTTCTTTCCTCTTTCAACAGCTTGAAAATACTCTGTTTCACATTTTAAGTAATGGTGTTGTCTGCTCATCATTCACTCCTTCCTTGCCGATATACTCCCATACCAATCCACAGCGTGTGCATTTTATATAAACCTTGTCTCTGACAAAAACTTCTAATTTGTGCCCTAAAAAACGGCATAAAAATTTCTTCATATTACTCCTTCCTTGCCGGTGTCGGCACAAAACCATAAACTCTGCTCTCAATTTCTCCGCAGAGCTTACAACGATAAACATCTATTAACTGCCCTTCTACAGTCTTTTTCCCCACCAGCTCCCATATGTGGTTAGCCGCTATTCCTGTTTGTCCTTTGCAAATCATCCCGCCCCCTATGCCGTTTCTGCTTCGGTTAAACATCGTATGTATTTGTAATCTCAAAAAATGTGCTTGTTTTTCCATCCCATTGCATAGGAATATCGGTTGTTGCCCCATCCCTATTCTTTGCCAGTTCCCAATTAGCCTTTGTTTCATCTTCCGGTTTCTTTGTGTACGGATATTCTCTATGACCAATCAAGCATAAGTCCACATCTTCTTCAATTGCCCCTGTGTTTTTAAGATGGTTTAGGTAAGGTCTTTTTGAGTCCTCTGCTTTCCGGTTTATCTGGACTAAAAGGCATATAGGTATCCGAAGTTCTTTCTTAAATTCCGCAAGTTCATTCACAATGTTGGTATTTTGTGCAAACATATCCTTGCCTTTACCGCCCCTGATTTTGCTTAACTGGTCTATAAATATTATCTCAACACCTTGTTTGACCATCTGCCTTGCTCTTCTTTTAAGTTCCTGAATTGTTAAACCGCCAGTATCATCAATAACTATCGGCAAAGAATAAATCTTTTCTGCCGCTTGGTTTATAGCAGTCCAATCAGCATTACCGATTCTACCAGTTCTTAACCGTATGGAATTTATACCGCTTAAAGACGAAATCATTCTGTCCAGAAGTTTTTCCTTATCCATTTCAATCTCAAATATTCCAACCTTATGACCGGCAGAAGCTATATTTTTAGACAGATTCAGCATAAAGGCTGTTTTCCCTATCGCTGGTCTTGCCGCTATTGCAATAAAAAGAGAACCCCAAAGACCGCCTGTTAATAAATCAAGTGTCCTGAACCCTGTTTTAATTCCAGGCTCATGCCCTTTACATAATTCCTCATAGTCTGTAATACGCTTCAAGCATAAATCCGAAATAGAAACATGCTTATCGTTTCCAACCTCAAACCTGATTTTCATCATTTCTGATTGAGCCGTATCTAAAAGATCAACAATGTTATTGTGTGTAACTGTTGAATCAAAAACTATTTGTGCCGTATTCATTGATATTTCAATCATCTTACGCCCGACTGCCGATGCTTTAACCATCTTTGCATAGAGAATCTTATCAGACGCTATTGGACAGTCCATAAGCTTTGAAAGATATGCCGCTCCACCAACTTCTTCCACAACTCCTGTTGCTTTTAATTCAGTATATAATGTTGTTAAATCAATTATTTCTTTCTTCTTATATAGACTTGAAATAGCCCCGAATATCTTGCCATGAGCCGGTTTATAAAAATCATCAGGTGCAAGAATATCCAGTATTTCAGCCGGATCTGTGAGCAAGCAAGAAGCAAGCAGGCTTTCTTCGGCTTCTATGTTCTGTGGCGGAAGTTTTTGAAATGCGTTCACGATATAAGTTCCTCTACGCTCTTTGGCTGAAATTCAGGTTTTGATAAATCTTTATGTTCATCCCTCATCCAGACAGCTATCATTTTCTGTTTCCAGTTTCGGACTTTATTCCCCTTAGAATCAACCCACCCTGAAGTTGAATAATAATCAAATGCCTTTTGAGCTATATCTTTCCGGTATCCCTTTTCTTGGAAGAACACTTTTACATCATCCAAGGAAGGTGGAATAAACTCTTTTTTTTGTTTCTTTGTAACTGTAACTGAAGATGAAACTGAAGGATACATTGTTACAGGAGCGTTACAATTTTCGTTACCATGCGTTTCTCTATATTTCTGAACTCTCAATCTTGTTAATTTTCTTTGCTTTTCTTCTTGGTACATTCTACGGTTAATCACCGTTACAGAATCGTTACCATTCGTTACATCAGCGATTTTTGTAACGCTTAATTCCGTTACAGCATCTTTTAATTCAGGGATAGTGCAACCTATTAATCGGGACAGTTGTTCATACGAACCTTCGAGCTTTCCACGATCAGGAGCGTCCCACATACAGCATAACATTTCGACCCAAATCCCCCTTGTTTGCATAGAAGCCATTTGAACTTGTGTGTCTCTGCGCCAGTCACCGGGGTAGAATAGGAAAGCAGGATTTTTAGCCATTAAGAGAGTCCTATTTGCACAAAAAGGCACACCGGAACGAGGGGATGGCCTCTAAAGAATACGGGGTGTATTCCCTCCGATGTACCTTTTTCTAAAAATAGTTTGAATTTGAGTTCCATCCAACTCATAGAATATTACCTTTCATAGACTCCTTACACCCTCCGAACGTAATTGTCAAGCACAAAGTGGCGGTTCATAAAAGTTGCTTGGGTTATTGTCATAAAAAATAGACTTGCATTCTTCTTTGAAATTAAAAGACTCGGCGCATAGAACCGGGATTCCTTTTTGTCTTAAAACGGCCATGATACAAGCTGGGCAGTTATTTGTAAGTTCCCTTAATTTTGGCATAACGGCTTCAACGGCTGGTTTAAGGTTCCAATACGCTCGACCGCCATATTCATCTTCATGAAGATATTCTTTGGGGTCTGGTAATATAGGCAGAAGAGAAGCTATCTCTATAGTTTCATTCTCCATAAGAGCGCAAACACGGCAAACCCTGTTCGGATTCATGGTGCAATATCTTTCGTGGGATCGCATGTGTCCTGATGAATAGCCCTTCTTTCCACAGAAATCACATTTGTATTGATTCACTTTTTTGACTTGCATTGGTTTCTCCTTTCAGTTTAGGCTGACCGGAATTATAAACACCCAGCCACCAATAAACACGAAGCAAGTTACGAAGCTCATTGATTCTCCTTTTTCGGCTCAACCTTATCCGGCCACTCAAGTTTTTCACCTCGCTTCGGGCAGTTGTCGGGGACTGAAAACAACTTTGGGTTACTTCCAAAAACGCCCAATTGACAGGAAATAATATATGGACAGTCTCGACAGGTTTTAATCTTCATGGTTTTCCTCCCTTGCTCTCATCCTTGCTACATAAAGTTGTGCCTGTCGGAGCTTTCCTTTTTCTTGACAATGATAAGAGCAGTAGGGCCAATATTGAGTATCCTTGACCTTATGATTGCACCAAGGGCATTTATTTTGTATGTTCATATCATGGCTCATGGCTTCACCTCAATCAGCGTATCACCCCACCACCAGAACTCATGTCCTTCTTTGGTTTCGATCTGAATTGTGTGCTTCTCCGGATCTGCTTCGATAATCCTGGCATCCTGAAACGCTACGACAACACCGCCAGATATACATGACACATCAGCAATTTTGTTATCAAGAGATTCATCAAGTAGCATAAATCCAGCAATTATGCCTCCGATTAAAACTATTACTGTTAGTGCCATTGTTATGTTTATTGTGTTGGTCTG
>Ga0209416_1000344_pt1 | contig 48339 bp, 71 predicted proteins | sample RifGroF1_FD_184001 | JGI IMG/M metagenome (GOLD analysis project Ga0209416, IMG submission 184001) | Groundwater microbial communities from Rifle, Colorado, USA - Groundwater F1 (SPAdes) (version 2) | ecosystem: Environmental > Aquatic > Deep subsurface > Groundwater | place: Rifle, Colorado... | reverse complement strand
ATTAACTTTTTGTTTTTACTTTTAAAAAGTAAAACAAACAGGGGTAAAAAGCTGTTATATAACATATTAAATATTTTTTGACTTAATTTTTAGCCTTTTATCTGCCCGATATTAACATAACATTGCCCATTTTGACAAATTTTTCATAAAATTTTTTTTATATCAATGCTGCCTTATGGTAATATCTTAAACGGCATAAATTATGTTAACATGCAGAATATCAATAAAATGCAGTTTGTTTGTATTGTTTTTTTTTGTATATTTAATTAATGTTTTGAGGCTGCAACCTCATATTGTTTAACCTTAATATTTTAAAAATGGAAACGAAAAATTCAAATTCCACAGGGGCGAAGAATGCCCAAAAAATTGAAACTGCTAAAACTCCAAAAGCAGAAGATCAAAAACCAGTTATTAACCTCGAATTATTGCAAAAGCAAAACGCCGAACTTTTGCGCAAGGTTAAGGAACTGGAAGCCAAAAGCAACCAACCCGAAAACCTCGAAGAAAGAATAAAATTTTTCGAGGAGAAAAAGCGCAAAATTGAACACCTCAATTTATTCAAAGTAAAAAATGAGCAGCTAAAAGAAGCACTTGAAGCCGTTAAGCCCATTGCCGAAAATGAGGACTTCACCAAAAAAGAATACAAATTAACACTCGTAAACAGCACCCAGTACAACAGGGGAGAAAATCTATTTGAAGTTACCAACCCTATAATTATTGAAAATTGCCTTACTTATATTTTGAAGGCTATTGCTCAAAAAATTGTAAAACTTGAAAGCGAAATTCAGGCATAAATAAAAAGTTAACCCCCATTAGACTGCAATCTGATGGGGGTTATTTTCTAAAAACCTTAAAAGATTTTTAAAAATGGAAACGAAAAATACAAAATTATCAGACAGAAAGCAAGCGTATATTGAAAAACGCAAGCAGTTAATAGAACTTAGTAAGGAAGCACGCCAGTTAATGGAATCGGGCGAATATGAAACAGTAAACGAGGCACTAACAGACCTATACAGGCAACAAAATAAAAACATAAAAGAGTTTAACACCTTCAACCAATGGAAGGGAAGCGGGCATATTGTTAAAAAGGGAGCAAAAGCCTTTTTAGTATGGGGGCAACCAAGAACCGCAACGCAAACACCCGAAGGAAGCCAGGAACCCGAAGAATTTAAATACTGGCCTCTTTGTTATCTTTTTGCCAACACCCAGGTAATTAAGCCAGGCACTGAAAAAGCTGAAAAGCCAGTTAAACAGGTAAAAGAAAAAGAGCCATTGCCCTTTGATTAATAAAAATATAGCGCTGGGCTTAGTTTTTTTTATCACTTTTTTTGAGAATGTGCCTTTAATCTGAAAAAAATGAAGTTTGGATGTTGTACTTAACAACTCCGCAGGATCTCCCGTGTGGGATTTTGCGCGCTCAAAGCGGAGTGTTTCCGGCAGTACTTAAAAGTCCTGGTTCGCTGAAATTAGCGAACTTTTTTATTTCATAAAACCGGAAACACGGTATTTATTTGATTTTGAAACATTAATTGCCCTTGCTTAACTCCATTATAATAATTAATTTTATCAAAAGATTTAAAAATGGAAATGCAAAAAGAACTTCCTATGTTGGGGTATGACTATCTGCCGAAACATACAAATGAAAAATTGACACATCGGGAATTTAATCAATTACTTGTTGATTATGTTAACTTTTTCCCATCAGGAGAAAGTGTAATTGAATTGACAATAAACGAATTAATAAGAAGAAATCATTGGAAGTGGAAAATTGAAGGGTTTTATAGAAGTGTGATTGCTTTTTATAAATGGCAGATTTTAAGAAAATTAAAAAGATGCTAAATTTGTATTCGGATGTAATTAATTTAAAATTTATATAATGAAACACGTTGAACGCAAAGAATGTTTGCCACATTATAACGAAATTTTTGAACGAAATAAAAAGATAATTACCATTGAAGAAGAAATAGAAAATATGCATAAGCTTTGCTATAACTGTGGAACACAACTGATGGGTAATGAAAGAGATTGGGGATATTGTCATCTTTGTTATAAACATAGAATTATGATATAATAACTTTTATCTTTTTCCTTTATACTTTTATCTTATAAGCCTACTATCGGGTAGGCTTTTTTTTGTCCTTTCTTAAAATATCCCTTCCGGCTACATTCGTAGCATGGAAAAAACAATTGATCTTTATTCGGCCATAGCAGAAATGAGAAGGCTTACCAAACTGGATAAGTCATTCTCATTTTCTTTTATGAGTTATTATCGCGACAGGCAAACAAGCCAGGGCGTGGTGCATGTTTTAAGGGCAAAGCTTAGGGCTGCTACCTACGAGGAAGATAACGCCAATGCTGATATCATGCTCAACTACCTTAAGCTTGATACAAACAACCCCCGGCAATGTTACCAGCCTGCCCTCATGTATTTTAACGGAACAAGGATCCAATTAAACTAATTCATTATGGCTATTGTTCACCGACGCGGAAATTTTGCAGCTGTTGAAACCCGCACCCATGTACATACCTTCGAAGTTTCAGGTGCTATTCAAAGAGCATCTACCGTTTCAAATACCTTTCCGCTAAGGGCATGGGGCGATGATCCCATCCGCATTGGGGACGTGGAAATTGTTCCCCTGGGAGATAACAATCGCATGCCGTTGGACCTTCGTGATATACTCGAAGACAACCACATTGCTCCGGGTGTATTGTCGCGCAAAAGAAAATTGCTCTGGGGCCAAGGCCCTGCTTTATATTACCTTGACTATTCATCAGGCGCGCCCGAGCGTAAATGGGCTGAAGATAGAGAAATACTCGACTGGCTTGATAATTGGGATTTTGAAGACTACCTGGACAGGGTTTTTGTTGATTATATAAGTTCTAACGGATACGTAACCAAAACAATACGAAACCGCGCCCCCCGCATTGGTGGCGAAGGGCGCATTAATAGCCTGGAACATGTTGGAATTGAAAAAGCACGCATGGAATGGCCAAAAGACGGCGTTAATGTTAAAAACATTTTAGTTGGCGACTTTGAAAACCCAAACCGCTATGGCCTGAAAAAATTCCCTGTTTTCGACAAAAAACAACCCTTCTTGGCTCAACGTGCCATTATTTTTGTACATGATTACTCTTATGCCCGGGGTTTTGCCTTTGTTCCGGCTTATTATGGTGCATTAAACTGGATAAAACGAAGCTCTGATATACCAAAAGTATTGGAATCGCTTACCAATAATTCATTACAGATTAAATGGCACATAAAATCGCCAAGAGAATATTGGGATGTTAAGCGCGAGCATCTTAAAGACCAGTGCACAAAAAAAGGATTGGCATATGAAGAAAAGTTGCTGGAAGACCTGAAAGATGAAATGTTTTCGCAGCTTGGCGATATGCTTTCCGGAGTTGACAATGTTGGCAAATTCTTCGAATCTGAATTTGTAATAAACCAGTACGGAAAAATGGAAGGCTGGGAAATTGAAGCCGTTGATATGAAGGTGAAGGATTTTATTGACGCTCAGCTGAACATTGCCAAACGTGCCGATTTTGAAGTAGCATCCGGATTGGGACTTTCTCCTTCGCTCTCAAACCTGAGCATGGACGGAAATCTTTCTTCAGGATCTGAACAGCTTTACGCGCTAAAACTTTACGATGCCACCGACATAGAAATACCGGAGCGGCATGTTACCAAAGCTATTAACCTGGCCATAAAGGCAAACTTTCCAAACAAGAACCTCAAACTTGGCTTTTATCATAAAATTGTGAAAAAGGAAGAAGATGTTTCGCCTGAGGCACGTGTAACCAATAATACTTAAAACCATGCTTTTTAATAAAAACAGCTTAGGTACAGCAGAATTAAAAGCCAGGATAGGCTTTTTGTATGCTTCCAATGAATTTGACAACATAAAAACCGACATTGAAATTGCCGAAGAAGAAATCATTGAACTTATAGGCCAGGCAGTATACGACAGGGCTAATGCGCATTATATAAGTGCAAGCTACGAAAAAACAACGCCATCGGCTGCTGAACTGCTTAACGACAACCTGGTGCATCATATTCAATTGCCGGTAGCCTTATTTGCTTACATAGAATTTAGTGCAAACCGGGATGTGTCGCACGAAGATACCGGTAGGAAAATAAAAATAGATAGTCTAACAGAAAAAATACCTTGGGACTGGTTACTTGAACGTGATGATGCTTCTGTTTTAAGAAAAGCACACAAAACAACCGACCGGCTTATTGCTTTTCTTGAAAAAAATGAGGCCAGTATTTCAGAATGGAAAAACAGCGCGTCACAGGTATTGGCACGCAGCCTGTTTATTAATACTGCCAAAGTGTTTGATGCCAATTTTCCCATTGACAAATCGCGCCGCTTCTTTCTCAAGATACTTCCCTTTATGCAGGAAGTTGAAAACAACACCATAAAAGCAGTGCTAAACCCAATTCTTTTTGATGCTATAAAAGATGAAATTAAAGCCGGATCTCTTACCGGTGATAATCCCGATATACTTGCACTTATTCAGCCTGCCCTGGCATACCTTACTATGGCAAAAGCTGTAAAAAGACTTTCGTTACAAGTTATCCCTGAAGGAGTAATTCAGAATTATATGTCTGAAAGCCAAACCACACCAGCTAAACAAGTGCCAATGCTTCAGCTGATGAATGATGTTGCAAAAGATTTTCAGTTAGAGGGCGAAGTAATGCTTTCGGCACTTGAACAACACCTGGTAAAACTTATTGCCGACGAAGCGGAAGAAGAGTATGCTCCCGATTCAATAATTGATCATAACGACACTGCCAATAAACATTTTAGAGTATAACTATTAACTAACTATTACTATGGGAAAAATTGTAAAACATCCTGAGCGCAGAAAAAGGCGCGAAACAGCATTGGCGCAAGCCTTGTACGATAACCTGTTTAATAATTTTGCCGAAGCGCAGCAACGTTACCAGGACAGGATCTGCGGATACCTTACCCATTGCCCTTTTCTTGATGTATTTAGAAATCAATTAACAGATCAGTGGAAAGAATATGCAGCCCGCATTGCCGCCAACCCTAAAAAAATTGTAAAACTCGATCCTGTTGCTCTAAACAACCGGATTGAAAGTTTTTTGGAAAACCAGTCGAAAATAGCCTGGATGCTTTATACCATTAATATTCTTGAAAACGAATATAAGTACAAGCAATATTCAGTGAAGGCATTACAGGATTTTTACGAAACAACCCGCCCCTTTCCCCGGGATGTAGCTGCTTATATTATGAAAACATTGCCCTGGTATGTGAAACTTGAGCGTTGGGTGCAAAATGTGATAAATAAAATTCAGTTTTATTTTTCAAAACTTAAGTATGCATACGCTTGATATACCCGAAAAAGACGTTCATATTGAATACCCTTCGTGCTGGGAAGAAATGACAACCGAACAGTTCGATTTTGTTATGCAGCAAATAATAAAGCTCGAAGATCGCAAACTGAGCATTGAAGAATTTAAGTTGCTAATACTATATAATTTTTTAGGCATAAAACTTTCGCCTTTTGCTTTGCGTAAATCCGACCGCATGACAGAAGAAGAGCTTGAGGAAAAATACCAGAACACCTGGCAACTTACCGAAACACTCAATTACTTCTTTATCCTGGATGAGAAAGAAGGCGCCTTCTTTTATCGTCTTAATTACGATTCAGTAAAGAATTTTCTGCCTGTTCTGCATATAAACGGAAATATGTTTTACGGTCCCGCCCATGGTTTAACCGATTGCAGTTTTGCCGAATACCGACATGCTTTTGATGCATACCGCAATTTTTCGGTAAAACATGAACCAAACGAACTCAATAAACTGGTGGCTATACTATACCGGCCTGAGCGCGAACATTACCAGGATGTAAAACTTAGCGTAGATTATGATGGCCAGCAACGCGAAAAATATAATTATCACCTGGTTGCCGATAGGGCAGGAATAATTAACGAACTGCCATACTATCAGAAATACGCTATATACCTGTTTTTCAGAAATTGCGATTTGTTTTTCCGCACCAAAGAAATTGAAGTGTCGGGCCAACAAGTCTGTTTTAAAGTATTGTTTAAAGAAGGCGAAGAAAAAGGAGAGAGCCTGGGCCTTAACAGCCTGTTGTTTTCAATGGCCGATGCCGGCACCTTTGGCAACATTAAAGAAACCGACGAAGCCAATTTGTACGATATATTCCTTAAACTTTACGATGCTAAGCTGAAATACGAAGAATTTAAGCGCAAAAACAAGATAAAAGATGATTAAAATTAGAGATTTTAACAACTATTGCAGCCATCTTAAAGATGCTGTTCCGGCTATTGGCGAATATATACTGGCTGCCACCGAAGACCATCTGATAAAAAAAATTAAGGACAAAACAGGCATTGTCCTGGCTTCCGTTATTCCGTCTGCCGATCCGGATTCCGGTTCGGTTGACAATATTAGAGAAAACAACATAACCTTTTTGTTTGTAATTAAAAAGCACGATCCCTCGAGTGTTACCGATGCCACCGAGCTTAATAATTACGAAGAAACTCAAAATGCGCTAAGCCTTGTAAAACAACAAATACTTACCGATAAAGCGGACTATGCAAATTATCCGTTTTTGTACGAGCTGGACACCAACAGCATACACACCGACCCAGAGAATAATGTTTTTGGCGGATATAATGGTTGGAGCATAAGCTTGGAGTTTGTGACCAACGGAATATGAAATCATTATTTTTCTTTCTTCTATTTATTTTTTACCTTGATGCATTGTTTAACTAAATATTTATGAGATATGAAAAAATTATTGTTTGTTTTTATGATTATTGTTTTTGCAATTAATTTAAAAGCACAAGAGGAATTTAAAATTATCTATTGTGAACTATTGGGTACATCCATGTTTAATAAAGTAACCGTAGTTATTGATATGGGAGAAGAAAAAGGATTCTTAGGTATGAATTCTTCATTGATATTAGATGAAGAAACAGGAAAGCCAAAGAAATTTAATAGCATGATTGATGCAATGAATTTTATGGGTGATATCGGATGGGAATTCGTGCAAGCTTATGTTATAACTATAGGACAATCCAGTGTTTATCATTGGTTATTAAAACAAACAATTATAAAGGGTTCTGATGGACAATATTATCCAGCGACACTAAAAAACTTTAAAGAAAGAGAACCAAATAAAAATTAAAAGCAAAAAAAGCCCCGGATATCTCCAGGGCTTTTTTAAATATTAATTAAAACTATAATATGAAAACAATCAACTGCCATTTTTAAGTTTCTCAGCTTCTTCAAAATATTTTATTAAAACTGTTTCAATAAAATTATTCATTGAACGGTTTTCCTTCTTTGCATATTCCCGCACCTTCTTCATTATTTCAGGCTCTAGTTTTAAGCTTGTGGCGTCTTTAGTCATTATTAATAAATTTTTATTTTGCTAAATTAAAGCAATTCAATGAATATCACAAGTATTTTATAAACTTTTTTAGTGTTCTATTTGGTATTAATAGAAATACTATTTATATTTGTTGAAATATTAAAAATTAAAATTATGATTTTACAAAGAAAATTTAACAACGTTGAAATAGATTTCAGCGCGTTTATGCAAAAAAAAGAAGTAATGGTTAATGCCACTCAAATGGGAAATGCATTTGAAAAAAAAGTTGCTTTTTTTCTCAGAAATAAACAAATTCAGGAGTTTATAGATGTTCTGGAAAAAGAATTTGGAAATAAAAATTATTGTGAAATAGTTATGTACGAAAATGAACAGCAAGTTGCTAATTTGCAACTTGACCAAGTGGTCAATGAAAAAAAAACAGTATCAGAAAATATACTAAAAGTCGTTCACGGTGGACGCGAAAATGGTACATGGATGCATCGCTATTTATCAATTGCTTTTGCAATGTGGTTAAGTCCTTATTTTCTACTTTGGGTTACACAAATAATTGAAGAAATATTATTTGGGTTTGCTCGAGAGCAGGATGCATCTTTTGAGCACACAGTTGAATTACAAGCACAACTAAAGGAACTTGAAAACAAAGAAAACAAAGGAGAGGATTTGGCGAAATATATAGAAATACAAGAAGAATTAAACAATGAAAAAAATAACAGAACAAAAAAAACAGTGTCTAGAATAAAGGATATTCAAACTAATTTATTTAACCAATCAAATAACGAGAAACAATGATAAAATTTTTAGATAGCATTATTCAAACGATAAAGGAAAACAATTGGCTGTTGTTAACAATGGCAACAAATCCTCTTTTCCTAAGAAAGAGTGTAGAAAACCAAGACCTAATGTACAGAATTATAGGCGAACACACTGTTCGCTTATATAAAATGGAGCAGATACAATCTACTTTATTGCGCATCTGGAATTATTGTAAATCAGAACTGGAAGGAACTTATTATAAAGATCATTTGAAACAATGGGAAGGGACTGATGTGCAAACAGAATATAAAGAAGATACTTGTTTTAAAGATATAATAGGATGTTGGGATAATCATCCACTACCTGAAATTGACGAGTTAGACAAAATATTTTATGAAACTACAGCAGATTTTGATAATAAAATGAGTGAAGGGTTATTTAAATTTTTCCCTGGCATTGATGTTTTTAAAAAATATGGCGATAATATGGAGAAAACAAATTTATCTGAAATGCAAATGAAAAGCGCATTGGACACAGGACATAAGCTAAGTGTATTTGATGAATTCAATAAGAACACGGCGCGCATTAAAGAGATTGCTGAGAACAAAGGAAACCTTGGTGAGATAATGAAAATACTAGACCAATAAAAATAATAACCCCCGGTCAAACGATGCGTCAACATCTCCCGGGGGCATTTTGTTAACTTAATAACTTTATAAAATTATGAAAACTACAGAACAAACACAAGAACCTATTCTGGTAAAAAATCCGTACACAGGCAAATTTATTAACGTACAACCATTTTTAGACTTTGCAAACGAAGTTTATGACGATGATATGGAAAGCCTGGCAAAAAGTTGCGAACAGGCATTAAAGCATATTAGCCTTAACATTGAAGACAACTATCCACCTTTACAACACAAAAATGCACTTTCGCTGCTTTTTGACCTAACCGAAGTTTTTCGTTGTATGAAGGATGTTGATATACGCGAAAGGGATAAATAATGTACTACCGTAACAAATCAGTAATTAAAGGCATTGAGGCCCATTCCCTTTGGGAACTAAAAGAAGGCTTTTTTATATTGGTTGACACCGACCGGTATGTTGCAGTACCCGAAAGTGAAAAAGAAAAGTTTTATTTAATTAACTCTCTCATACCATGAAGGTTTTTTTATATACTTTTTTGTCCTTTCTACCAATTGTCGCCATCTATACTTTTAGCCTAATTATTAATAATTTAAATAGTATACCAATGAGAAAATTTTTAATGTTTTTGTTTTTAGCCTTATCCGTTTGTTTTATACAAAACCAAACAAAGGCACAGGCAGTAATGCCCGATCATAAAATTGTAACCTTTACACCCGATACCGTTGCCACCGGCGCCGACAGTATCGTGTATTTCACCTACGATGCCGGAATGATGTTAGAAGCGGTTAATTACCAGCTATCGTTTATTGCCGACAGCGTTGACTCAGACACCACCATTAACGCTGCAGCTATTTTGCAATGGCAGCCCATATCAACCGCCGAATGGATTGCGCTAACCGGCAAAACGCTTTCAATTACCGGAACACAAGCATCCGTAGTTTGGGAAGGAACCCTTCAGGGTGGCCGTTTTCGTGTAATGTCAGTCAATTACCTGGGTAGCCCTACCATACGCATTAGAGCCTGGGCAATACTTAATACCGTTAAATAGCCATAGTTTTTTTTATTTTCTGAAATACTCAAACCTTCAAAGGTTTTAAAACCTTTGAAGGTTTTTTTATTCCCCCGTTTTGTCCTTTACACCGCATTGCCTGAATGCTACTTTCGAAGCATGGAAACACTTGTAAAAAAAGCCTTTGTAAAACAAGTACTGCAGGAAGAAGCCAAACGCTTCAATAAAAACCAAACGGCAGCAATACGCAGGTTGCTTACATTTCATTCAAACCGGCTCGATACTTCACGCGAACAGCATGTTTCAGGCGGCAATGATCTTGATGGTGAACTAACCCTAACCATACCCGGTTATGGCCGTGTGCTGGATATTAAACCAAAAAACCGAAAGCAATCAAGCAATATTGACCGATTACAAAAGCGAAAAACAAGGCGAAAAGCATACCCCATATATAACAAGTACACGTTCGGCCATTACAATGCCATTGCCTATAAATTAATGTACGGACTTACGGATGAAGTGGCTAACAATTTAAAAAAAGAATTTTCTCAATTTAATTAACCATGGGAAAAACATTACGCGACGAAGATCTTAAACTTAACATTATAGTTAACGGCGATAAAAGCAAAAAAGAGCTTGGCGATCTGGAACAATCAACCCGCGAATTGGTACAGCAAACTAAAGAACTCAGACTTGAAAAAAAGAAATTAGAAGCTGCCGGCAAAAAAGAAACCGAAGAATATAAGGCAGTTACAAAAGCAATTAAAGAAAATAGTATTGCAATTGATGCAAACGATGCCCGGATGAAAGAGCTTCGTAGCGAGATAGGACTTACCGGGCTTACCATGAAACAACTTCGCCAGGAGCAAAAACTTTTTAAAGCTCAAATGGATAATGCCACCTACGGCACCGCACAATGGAAACGCCTCGATATTGAACTTAAAAAGGTAGAAGCACAAATGCATAAGGTTAAATCCGGAGGCAATGGCATGCGCCAATCAATGGGTAAAATTGCCGATGGCTTTAACCGCTTTGCCCTTTTGGGCGCTTCGGTTATTGCCACATTAACCGGCATAGCGTTTAAATTTAGCAGTATTATAAAAGGCAATGCAGAGCTTTCCGATTCATTTGCCGATGTAAGAAAAACAACAGGACTTACTGATAAGGAAGTAAAAGAACTTTATAAAACACTTAAAACATTTGATACCCGCACCGCGAATAAAGAATTATTAGGCCTTGCGCGCATAGCCGGGAAATTGGGAATTTCTGGAATAAAAGACGTGGAAGGGTTTGTACGGGCGGCTGATAAAATAAATGTTGCCCTTAGCGAAGATCTAGGAGGAAATACTGAAGAAGCTATAAACCACATCGGAAAATTAGTTGCCATTTTTAAAATAAAAGAAGAATATGGACTTGAAGAAGGTATGATGAAAATAGGCTCAGCCATTAACGCACTTGGTGCGGCATCAACCGCCAGTGAAGGTTATTTGGTTGAATTCACCAAGCGGGTAGCAGGTATTGCCCCAAATGCAAATATATCGGCGGCAGATACATTAGGACTTGCTGCTGCCCTGGATCAGCTTGGGCAAACTGCCGAAGTGTCGTCAACTGTATTTTCAAAATTAATAATAGCTATTGGTAAAGACATTCCTAGATACGCAAAAATGGCGGGTATGTCAACACAGCAATTAAGCGACCTGCTTGCCAGCGACACTAATGAAGCGTTGTTAACTGTGCTCGATAGTGCAAAATCTACAGAAGGAGGCGTTACGGGAATGGTTAAGTCTTTAGAAATGCTGGGAGTTGAAGGGCAAAGGTCTGCTGCCGTTTTAGGTGCCCTTATCGAAAATACTGATACAATAAGAGAAGCACAGAGAACAGCCAACGAAGAATTTGAAAAAGGAACGTCGTTACAGGAAGAATTTAATATTAAAAATGCAACGCTTGGTGCAACATTAGAAAAACTAACTAAAGATTTTGCTGCGCTATTTATGAAAACAAGCGTTATGGAGTTTCTTGAAAGGGTAGTTATATCTCTATATATAAATTTTGACAGGCTGGTAAAAGGCATAGGTTTATTTTTAAAAATCATTGCGGTTGGTACTACTGCGCTCGTTAGCTATCGATTGGCAATTTTATTGGCGGGGCATCTCACAAAACAATATACAGTATATACAAATTTAGCAGCAGCAGCAACCAGGGTATTCAATACTGTAGTTAAATCAAACCCAGTTGGGTTATTGGTAAGCGTTTTAACTTCAGCGGCAAGTGCGTTTTTTTTATTTCGAACGAAGGCAAAAGATGCAACAAAACAACAAAGCAATTTTAATAAGGAACTTGAAAACACTGAGCGAATTATTAATAAAGAAAAAATATTAAAATTTTTGCGTGAAGTTGGATTGCTGAAAAAAGAATTGAAAGAAATAAGTCCGGGAATATTTATAGAAAAAGAGGTTCTGGACACAACTGAAGCGCAAATAAATAAACTAAACGCGGCTATTTCTAAATTATCAGTTTCAGAACTTAAAGAATTGTTCAATGTTCTTAGCGACGAAGTTGTTGAAATAAAAAGGGAGTTGGGAGATTCTGATTTAGCAGACATTTTAGTTGGCGATATGGCAAAAAAAGCAGGAGAACTTTATACTCTTGAAAATTCATTGTTTCTTATTAATAAGGAATTAGAAAAGGCGTCAAAAATTAGGCCTTTCGCCGAAAATATTATTGAATCAGAAGAAGACCTGCAAAAAGCCTTGCTTGAGCTACGCAAGCAATATGGGCTAATAAAACAAAAGGAACTTTTTGTTATAGAAATGCAAGCCCTTGACGAAAATAAAGCAGCCCGCCTGTTAAGCGAAGAAGAATATTATAAAGCAAGCAAGGCTATTTATGATAAATACTTCCCTGAGGGTGAAAAAAATAAAATGGATCCATTCCCCGATGAAGAAACCATTCAGGATGAATCAACCTATTTAATTCAGAAATACCAGGAAACGCTTGAAGGCAGAAAGGTGATGCTGGATGCAATGCTCGAAGCTGAAATAATAAGCTTAGCCGAGTATAAAGACAGGGTTGCCTTAATTGACCAGGAAATACTCGACAGCAAAAGGCGTACAACAGATGAATGGATAAACTCCATGCATTATGCCACAGATGCCATAAGTTCAATGTTCCAGATGGCATCAAGCAACGAGATACAATCTATTGAACAGGCTTATAATTACAGAATTGAAGCAGCTGAAGGAAACGCTGAAAAGCAAAAACAACTACAAAAAGAGCTTGATGAAGAAAAACGTAAGTTGGAAAAAAAGTGGGCACTCAGGCAGGCTATTTTATCATCGGGCATGGTATTAATGGAAGGTGGTGTTGAACTTGCCCGTATAAACTCAAATCCTGTAGTTACCGCCGATTTAACTCAATCGTTAAGGGTGGCGCTTACTACTGCGGCAATTATCCGCACCATTGCTAACGAAGCCGCTATATGGTCTAATTATGCAGCAGCTTCCAATTTTTGGTCAGGTGGCCATACCGGCCCCGGAAGAAAATACGAACCTAAAGGAACCGTGCATGCCAACGAGTATGTAGTTAACCAGGAAGGTATGCAGGATCCGGTAATATCAAATTTTATTTCGAGTTACGTTGAGCCAAAACGCTTGCGTTCACTAAATTATTCAGGGCTTAACGAAGCAATAAACTATACCCGCGGGTATACCACCGGGGGTGGTGTTGGCTACAGCCAGCCGGTAACCAATAATATTAATGTAGATAATTCTGATTTAAAAGCTGAGCTGGCTGCAAGCCGTCAAGTGATGAGCTTAATGGTACAGTACCTAAAAACACCGCCTGTTGCCATAGTGCCACCAAGCACATGGCGCGAAGGGCGCCAACATATAAACGAAGCAAATGCAATTGAAAACTTTGAATAATACACATAAGCGTGTCCTTTATAAACGATACTAAAAAGTCAATCTTTGGAAGCAAAAAGAATAGATATGAAAGAAGCTATCCCTGCCAGTGGTTACGCATTAACTATGTTAGTTAATATTATAAACTACCCACACTGGCCTGCAATAAGTATACTACTCGGAATTATACTTACAACATTTATGATCTCATATTACATGATGAAAATTTACGATCAGTTTCTTATTACCCGCCGACGCCGTAAAGACGATAAAATGCTGGATGAGTTTAAAACCAATAAAAATCGCACCAATGAAAAATAATGAAAACACCTTACTTAAGGATAGAAACGGAAACACTTCCTCTAAAAGGGTAGTAGTATTATCATCAGCTACAGTAATTATTATCCTTTCATTGTTAATGGGATTGGCTTATATATATGGGGTTGTATTTCTTGATAAAGAGTATAATGTAGCAGGTATTGTGGCAATTTGCGGATTGCTTTCAGGATTAATTACACTATTGGCAACTATTTCATTAGGCGAAAAAAAGGATGGTCAGGATGTTCAAATTCAGTAATCGCTCAAACAACATATTAAGCACAGTTAACCGCTATCTTCAGCTTTGCGCCGAAGAAACAATTAAAGAAAGTGCAATTGATATTTCAATTCCCGACTGGGGTGGTTTACGAAGCGATTCTTATCAAAATGAATTATACAATGACGAATGGTCAACCAAAGATGGCTACATAAATAAAAGCTATCACCAGTTAAAAGATACTGAAGGCAAATCACTTGCCCTTGATCTTTGTGCTTTTGTAAATGGTGAAATTAACTGGAATACCGAAAGGCTTGTATATATATCAACCTTATACAGAAGCGTATGGGACAGGCTCAAGAGAGAAGGAAAAATACCTAAAAAACTTTACTTGCATTCGGGTATGTTATGGACAAATAAAAAAGACGAAATGGGCTGGGACCGTCCACACCAGGAAATAAGGAATTATCCACAAAAATTTTCAATAAAATCATGAAAATAAAAACCACATTAATATTAGCTGCACTTATAGGCTTTCTGCTATCAGCTATTACTGTTTATTTTAATATAAACAGCAAAATAGCCGATTACAAGCAGGTAATTAAATCAAAAAACGATACAATTACTTATTACCAGGGGCAAAACAATGCAATAATTGCTGAAATTAAGGCTATTAATATTACCAATAAAGAGCTAAAAGCTATTGCCGATGAATTAATAACCAACAATTTTGGTCTTAAAAAGCAGGTGAAAAACCTGAACAATCTTGTATCGTATTTAGAGGCCAAATTACTGGTAACCTATCATGATACAATTACTATTTACGACACCTTGCTAATTAATGGTATCGATTCAAGTTTTGTGAAGAAATTTAACTACAACACAACTTATCTTGATTTTAACGGAATTATTTATCCTTCGTACATGGATTTTAATTACACCTATTTAATCGATTTTACAAATGTATCGTACTGGAAAAGAACAGGATTTCTAAAGCAAAAAGAACTTGTTCTGGATATATCCTTCCCCGATCCCAATGCTAAATTAATATCAGCACAAAATATAGTTATTAAACCCGAACCACGAAAATTTTATCAAAAATGGTGGTTTTGGTCTATTACCGGAATAGCAACCGGACTATTAATTAAATAAAAAGAAAGATTAAATGGCCTTAACCCTTTCATCTGCTCCGCCCATTGTGGTTTTGTCTGACGACTCAACCTTTATTGATTTGCTCACCGACAATTTTCAAATATCTGCCGGAACAAAGCGCAAAGTAGCTTTAACCGTTACTGTTGGAGCCGTGGAAGATGATACCATAACAATTACCCGCACCGATAGTATTTTTACTTTTACATGTAAAGACAATCCGGATGATTCAGGGTTACAATTTCCGTCAAAAGGTGCTGGTACTCTTGAAGATTTTGTTGATAATTTATATAATGCCATTCGCTCAAATTACAGTTTTGATCAATTGTATGAAATTACAATTTCAGAAGATTCATTAACTATTACTATTGAAGCATGGGAAGCAGCTGAAGACAACTTTCTAGCAACTTATACCGGAACATTAACATTTACAGTTAGCGGTGTTGTGGCAGGTGTTGCACCTACATACCGCGAAAACTTTAAAATTAACCTGGCAATTTACACCGCCGACGGCCTGGTAGAAGGAAGCGAAATGGAAGCGGATCCGGATGAAGATTTACACGCCCTTTTTGATATTAAGAAAGTACTTACCAGCCTTGTTTCAACTGATTTTACTTATCCCGAGGCTACCGATACGCTATTAATTCAGCGCACCGAACCAGTACATTCTTATTACTTCCGCTATTGGGAGAGTTACGGTTTTCCGGCTGTAAACAAAAAAGTATATACAAGTAGCACGTATTACACCTTAAAAGGGAAATCTAGTTTCATGCAAATGGCCTATTACCATGAGCAGGGCGACAATTGGTGGAGCCGTTTACTCACCTCGCACAAATTCTTAACGCTACAGCCAAACAACAAAAAAGTAGGCCTTACGCAAATTGAAAAACTTTTTTACATCCATCACTGGAATTTTGTAAGTACCGTAAAACTATACGTAAAACTCTATTACACCGATGCAACTACCGATACGGTACTGAAAGAAACGCTTGCCGATGTGGCAAAATACGATGTAATTGAGTGTAATGTTGGTTTCCAGATAATGGAGCTGGGCGATGTAGATCCGTTAAAAATTGTCGATTATTACGAAGTGTGGCTCACAGACAATGCCGCCAGTGCATTAACCGAAAAGCGGATATATTACCTCGATTCAACCTTCTATAAGCAAACCCGCTTTTTTATATTCGAAAATTCTCTTGGTGGTTTCGATACCATGCGGGCGACCGGAATAGCTACGGCAAAAGCTAATTACACGCGCACCCAGGTTAGCATGTTGCTGCCGGTTGATTATACATCAAAAGACAGGGAAGTAATGCAGGTTAACCAGGAAGAAAGCCGGAAGTTTACCGTCAATTTTGGGATAATGAATAACATAAGTGGCGATTTGTACGCCCAGGATTGGAAAAACTATGCCCGCCAAATTGAACTTAGCGAAAAAGCCTACGAAGTAATTAACGGGCGCACGGTTCCTGTTCTGTTCAACACCGACGAAGTGGAATTGCACAGCGATAATTCGCGCATATACGACCTGGTACTTACTTACGAACGTGCATTTATCGATAACGCATACTCTGATGATGAAATACCAATTAAAGGAGATTACAACGACGATTATTATTATGATTATTTCACCGGTTTTGAAGAAGCCGAACCCGATTTTGAATAAAAAATATACACCATGGACGCCGATCTGCAAGCAATAAAAGACTATATAGATGCTAATTATACAAGCAATCATGCCCAGGCAATTAGCGGGCCTATTGGCAATAGTTCATTTACGCAACTATTAACCGCCATACAGGACAGCCGCGGGCTTACCACGCAAATAGCCTTTACCGTTGAGCAGGCGGGGCATGGCTTTTCGGTTGGCAATGCCGTTTACCACGATGGCACAATTTACAAGAAAGCACGTGCAAATAGTACGGCTACCGTGGGCATTTTTATAGTAGTGCTGGTTGAAGCTGAATTTTTCAGGATAGTACAGGTAGGCTTAGCTGAAGGCTTGAGCAGCTTAACACCAGGCTCGCTATATTTTGTTTCGCAGGCAACCGCCGGGGCATTAACCCTCACACGCCCAACCACCGGTATAGTAAACCCGGTATTGTTGGCATTAACAGCAAGCACCGGATATGTATTGCCCTACCGTTACCAAAACCAGGTTGATGAAACCGACACCGATACGGTAAAAGACAAAACCGTTAGCAATGCACAGGCAAAAGCCTGGGAAGCCAAGATTGACGCAACCGAAAAAGCAGCCGCCAACGGAGTAGCCACACTTGATGCCGGTACAAAAATACCCATTGCCCAACTACCGGCAGCCGTTGTAGGCGCAATGCAATACCAGGGAGTATGGAACGCCACAACCAACACACCCGAATTAGTCAGCAGCACAGGCACTACAGGGCATTATTATACAGTAAACGTTGCCGGAACCACCGAGATTGATGGTGAGGCCGACTGGCAGGCTAAGGATAATATTGTTTTTAATGGAACGGTATGGGAGAAGATTGATAATACGGATGAAGAGGGTGGCGGCCACACCATTGCCGACGAAGGTACACCTATAACTGACGAAACAACCCTTAATTTTGTCAGGCCGCTTCGTGCAACCCGAAACGAGGCAGAAAGCAGGATTGACGTAGATATAGTTAGCCTTTTAAACCAAAAAACAGTTTACGTTGCAAACGGTGGTACGGATGCAGTTGGTTATGGTTCTATTATTGCGCCATACGCTACCGTAGCATATGCTTTAACGCAAATTACGTCCGAAGAAACTATCGACTGTACTATTACAAATGCAAGCGCAGAAGTTACTGGCGTAGCGCCGGAAGATATTGCTAAGTTATATATAGGACAACAAGTGTTTAGTTCAACGTCAACTTCATCCACTAAGTCTGTATTTATAACGGCAATTGCAGCGGATTCATTTACAATGAGCGAAGTGGCTCGTGCAAACGCAATTACAATAGATATTTGTTACCCGCACACAATAATTGTAAGAACAGGTGTATATGCTATTACGGCAACGCTGAATAAACCTGGCGTCAATTTTCACTTTGAAGCTGGTGCTGTTGTAACAACTGCGTCAAGCATTCATATTTTTACCGTTACCACTAATAAATTTGATTTTAAATGCACTGGTTATGGAACGTTTTACCATAAGGGTACGGGTAGCTATTATATTTTCTACTATTTTTATACGAATTTCGTAAATGCAATCTTTGAATTCGATCAGGCGATAAGTATCAATACAGTTGCCATTTACGCTTCTCAAGCGACGTCAGGAATTAGTTTAGTAATAAAAGGTAATTACGTATTATCTCAGGGGTCTTATGCGATGAGACTAAGAGGGTATTTAATCGTTAATATTCTAACAATTAAGTCAACGGCGAACTATGCAGTACACGTTGACGACGGAACGATTTCAAAATTAACTGCTGTTGAAGTGATTAGTACAACAAGTCACTGTATCTATGGACAAGGGATTGGTCTTGCTTCTATTTATAGACTTGTACCGGTTTCCGTAAGTTATGGAATGTCTGTTAAAAATGGTGATTACTACATGGTTAGTTTAACTGGTACAATTATCGGTCAGGCAGCGGGTTCAATTATATCAATAAAAGGGCTATTCCTTACCGCAGTAAATAACGGCAGTACGATGTTTATTGACCAATGCAATCTGATTTCAGGAGATGCGGGTGTTTCGGTTGTTAATAAATTGTATAATTCCCCCTCGTATGGTAGAGGGGTAAATATTACAGGGGGGACGGTTTTTTTATTCGGAAACTATAACGGGCAAACTGGCTACGTGGATTTTGTAACGGCAACCGGAGGCAAGGTCATACTTTCGGGTATTTCAGGGGTATTTGGGTATATGAATATTTCTAATGCAGAATTACAGATAAATAATTGTAATTTACAAGTGTACGGGTCATCTTTAGCTATACCGTATGCAATTAAAGCAGTTACGTCGAGCTTAATTTTTATAAATAATAGTAGAATTGCCTTAATGGCTACAGCGGCAGGCTTGCCAGTTTTGTATTTAAAAGATTCTAAAATAGTGATAAATGGAGCTGTTTTTGCACAGAATGAAATAAACGCAAACTACTGTAACGCAATTCAAATACCGTACAGTTCTACTACAGAAGCGGTTAAGGTATTATCAGCAGGTTTATCCTTAAACGTTGCGGATGAAAACATTACAACAGGAACAAAAAGAAAATATCTAATATCATGTACTGCGGATTTATTGAATTCATTCCGTCTGATTGACTATTATGGCGGTACGACTACCAATACAATTACAGGAAACTCTGGTGGTGGTGTTATGACTGCAATAGATATTGCCGCCGAAATGGTGGCTGCAATTGTAGCAATAGGGGCATACTATGTTACGGTTACAGATAACTTAGACGGCACATTTGAAGTTGAGGAAGACAACGCAGGTTGCTATATAACAATAGATACACCTGTGGTTGCTACTGTTGAGTTGCGGAAAACCGGATGTAAACCGTTTACAAACCTTACGGGCGGTACAATTATAGCAGACGTTGACGTTGAATAATTAAAAAATAAAAAGCATGAAATTATTAAATTTTATATTAAGAAAAGATCATTTTGACGTAGTCCATTCCGTTGGTGATGACGTAGAAAATCATGAAGGTATTGAATACCTGATTAGTGAATTAAACGAGGCACAACAAAACGTAGTAGAAGGCTTTAGAAGTTTAGTAATTAGCAAAATACCACAAGGTGAAGAATTACAGTATTGCGTTGCGCAAACTGATTACAGTCAGCATGGGTCGCAAGAAAGATTAGTGATTATTGACGACACACAACCATTTTCTACAATAATAAACATAGATGAATTGACAGAACAGGAAATGTTAGTCTATACCGAGTGTAAGAATTTAGCAATCTCATTTATTTAACCAATGCTTATCCTCGAAATAAACAACCAAAACATACCGTTGCCGCCGGACATTTCCATTCCGTTTGTTTTAAACAACCCGCTTTTCGAAACAAACGGTTCTTTTTCATATACCTTAAATTTGCCATTAACCAAAGAATTAGACAAAGCCCTGGGCTTTATTAATTACCCCGACAAAAAAGGGCTTCCATCAGTAACCGTTCAGGGCACGCTTGGTTACCAGGGCGGCAACATGTGGCCGGTATATTGTTATGCAAAAAAAACAGACAACAAAACCGCTAACCTGTATTTCCGTATGGGCCTTGGTTCTTTTAACGAGCGCACAAAAAACATGATGCTGCAGGATTTATCGTTGGGCGGTGAACAAAATATTCCTGCCGTTATTCCAACCCTCGATTTGCAATATCCCGACAGCGCATATGCTATGTTTCCGGTGCATAACGAAAATTTTGCAGATGATACCGGCTACGAAATAGATTATAAGGACAACGTTATCTTTCAAAACTATCCTTCAGGCATTTATCAGAACATTAGCCCTGCATTTTTCGAAATATTAACGCCCTTCCCTTACGTTGGCTATGTTTTAGAACAAATATTTAAGGAAAACGGATATACCGTTGAAAAAAACAGGTTTAAAACGCATGCAGACTTAAAGAAAATATGCGAATTTAACACCACTGCAATTTTAACCGTATATGCTTCAGGTAATTATACCAGTATTATAACCGGGTATGTTACCGGAAAAACCTATCTCACTAAACACCTTCCAGAACTGTCAATTATTAATTATATTAATAATATACGCAACCGCTATAATATTCATTTTTTTGTTAATGAATTTTCGGGCAAAGTAAAAATTCTATTAGGCGACGAAATTCTAAACGACCCCGATTACATTGAGATAGACAATATTGCCGGCAAAAGCATGACAAAGCTTATCGAAACAAAATACGAAAGCCTGGCCATTAAATCAGAACAGGAAACCCTTGATTATTATATTGAAACATATTTTAAGGATATCACCGAATTTAAAGACAAAATTATAGGAGAAATTGACTCTTTATTAACCCCCACCTCTTTTTCTCCTAACGATGTTTATCTTCTTACGCTTAATAATGCATTTTACGAAATGCAATTAACTTATGATGGAGTATCAGGGCTGCCGGATTGGAATTTTGTTTTACTTGCATATAATCGTCACCAGGACTATTACAGCAGCCACACACAACCAATGCTTATTTTCGAAACCGGCAATTCATCGGTTAACTGGGAAGCACTTGGATTAGATGTGCGGGATGGCGCAAGAAGCTGGCTGGTTCCCCAGGTAGGTCAAAAAGGAAACCTGCCATACCGAATTGATAAAGTTGGCATGGCGCACCGACATTTGCTGTATCATGGACTAAAAAAAGACAGCAACGATGATGATTATCCGTTTGGTTCATGGAATAATTTTGATTTTGGCAATAATAAAGTAGGCGATTTACAGCTTTCATTTAACGGCACATACGGTATTTATGAGCAGCTCTGGAAAAATTTTGTTGATTGGAAACTCAACCGGGCACAGACTTTCGAAACATGGATTAATTTTCCATCGTATTTGTTGTTTAACTTTCCCTGGGAAAAGAAATTCAGGATCCGCAATACCAATTATTTAGTGAAGAAAATTGAGGTAGATCTTCGCTATAAAGCACCGGTTGTAAAAAAGTGCGAAATTGTTAAGTGCTAAGGATCCGGAAAATTATATCTTATCTTTTCATTCTTAAACCCCCTTCTTCTATTGAGGTATATAGCCGTATAACCAGGGCTTGAGTGCCCAAGATGTTTTTGAATATCACGTAACGGAATATTAATGTCATCTAATGCCCCGGCTCCGGAATGTTTCCAGCTATAAAACTTATAATCCTTACTTAATCCAAGGTAATCCCTAAAATGGTTAAACCGGTTGCGCAATGTATTTTTTCCCAGTGCTTCTGGTCCCGGAATACCAAGCTTCGAAAAAACATAAAACTCCTTATTATAATTGTGTATACCGTATTTTTTCAGGATGTTACTAAAGCTATCGGGCAACTGTATTACTCTTGAATTGTTGTTTTTTGCTTCCGTTGACCGGATGTAAACCACACCGGCGTTAAAGTTTATCTGCTTAATTTTAAGCAATCGCAACTCGCTTCCGGGCCTTGTTGCACAATAATACTGAAACAAACAAGCAAGATAAAGCTGCGGATCTCCCGCTTTAATTAATTGAAGAAGTTGCTGCCTGTCCTCTATTAAGAATTCCTGTGCTTTATTGTCAACTTTTTTTATCGGAATAGGTATGTTGTAAACCGGATTTTCGAATATTAGCTTTTTCGAGAGCAAATATTTAAACAGGGCATTCAGGTTTTGTTTGTACTTCAACACCGTAATTTTATCAAGGTTGCGCTCTTTAATTATCCAGGCAAAAAAAGACTTTACAAAATCGTTTGTCAAATCGCTAATGTCGTTCATGTTTTTTTTGCGCAATTCAATATATTGTGCAAACAGCCTTATTTTACTCTGATAGCTCTCGTATGATTTTGGCGATATCTTCAATTTACATTCTTCAAGGAAAGCTGAAAAATGAATTTTAACCGACTGGTTGCTCATGCGCTTCCGGGTGTATATCCTGGCAATATTGTGGTACTCTAACTGATCTTCAAAAACCTTGTTTTCGGGCTCGTAAGGCGACCATCCGTTTATAAGCTTTTCATTATACAGCTTAATTATTTTGGTTGCATTTTTCCTTCTTAAGGAAGCATCCACATCACTTAATCCTTTATATATACGGAAACGCCCCAGCCTGTCATTTTTTGGATTTCGATATGAATATTCCACATACCAAGCTTTTGAAAGATCGCCGGAGCAATCTTTTAGTTCAGGCTTAACATAAATAACTTTTCTCATAATTCGCGATTTTTAGAAGCATTCCCCAACACTATAAAAACCGCTAATTTGTCTGAAAAGCGTGTCTGATTTTTTTCAGACACTCGCAACCACCTGTATTTGTTTAAGTTGCGTGAAGTTGTGGAGATTAGGGGACGCAACATTTTATCTTTATCAATTAATTATCAATTACTTACATTTTGTCTGAATTGTCTGTTAATGTTTTTATGGTTATTTGTGTCTGTTGCTGTTCTTAAAAAAAATCCTTTATTTCAGGAACCGGTGCCTTGTATTTATCCATTTTTAAGGTATATTTTTTCATTATATTTTCAATGTCTTTATACTTTTGATAATCTTTTACATTTTCAAATTCAATCATGTATTTTTTAATCTCATAATATAAGGCTTCCATTAAATAATCTCTTGCTTTATCAATATTGCCTTTAAACTCTTCTTTTACAGACAATTTTTTCAATCCCTCAGGAGTGCTATCTGAAAACGACGTTTCTAATATTTTTTTAATGCCATTAATACGGTAGGCTAAAACAAAAAATGTGATAATAATTATTAATGCAATTACAAAATTTATTATAGCGGCAAATTCATTTAATATATATTCCATTTTATTCGATTATTAGGTTGTTAAATAATTTCCTGTTTTATGCGTTTTATACCAACAGCATTGTTCATTATCTCTTCTAATTTATTGCTGTACCTGTTTTTCACTTAACAGGCCAGGCCGTATATACTTAATTTTTAAGAAACCTGTTTGCTTTTAGCCATTTTTACGGCATCACAAGTACAGTTTTCAATAAAACTTCGTATTTCTTTTTGTAACTGCCTGTTTTCCTGTAAACATTCAATTAAATCATTCTGGTTACCATATTGACTCCCCGATTCATCCAAAACATCTAAACTTGAATTTTCAATCTTCATTTTTCCTGTTCCACATATTAACCAATTGAGATTTACATTAAATTTTTTATGGACTATTTCCATAATATTGAAGTTAGGAAATGCTTTCCCTCTCTCTATGTCTGTAATATTTGATTGCTTTAGACCTATGCTTTCTCCAAAAACTTCTTGAGTAAATCCAGTTTCATTTCTGATTAATTTAAATCTCTCATTTACTGTCATTTGCAATATATTTACAGAAATATTCCATAATAAATACGGAAAAAATTTGTTTTTACGGAATACTTCCATTAGATTCGTATTCTAATATTAAGAATAAAATTCTAAATAATCAATGGAAAAAACGAATCAAATGGAAAAAATGACTTTTAAAAGTCTACACGAAAAAAAGAAAAAGGAGGTTGCAAATTTTATTAAAGAGTATTGCACCTTATTGGATAATATGCCGGTTTCAACTTTCTACTACAAATTGGCAAACAATTCTTTTAATGCGCTTGAAAAGCAGATCATTGCCAACTACAGAAATGAGCCGATTGAAACACTTTTTCCTGAACCTGAAAAAACGACTGCATAATGATTGAATTATTTGCTAACGAAGCGCAAACCAGCATCGTAATTCATAATCTGAAAGAAGATACTTATGTTAATTTCTCGCCTGTAGAAATTGAATTTATTGAAAAAACCCTTGAAATTATTGAACGTGATTTTCCTGAAGAAGTTGCCAGGCTAAACGAGTTATACGAAAAATGTGCAGATAAAAACTTCCGTAAAGTGCTTCGCCACTGGAAATGCAATGGTAGCCTTCACGACAATGTTATTGACATTGACGACGATTGGAATTTTAACCTGGAACATGTTCGTTGCCCTTTACGCGGGGGGTTCTGTAACGACGAAAATGTGATTTGCCACCCTAAATTAAATCTTGAATTAACAAAGCGCGAAATTGAAATTACAAAATTATTGGTACAGGAATTCAACTTTGCTGAAATAGGTGACAGGCTCTATATATCTCCATTTACGGTTGAAAATCATAAGAAAAGAATATTCAAAAAACTTAACATCCACAACCTGGCAAGCTTAATTAACTACGCATATAAAAATGCACTAATAAATAAATAACTATGAAAATCACCATCGAATCAACATCAACAATAGTTGAGCTAAACGGCATCCCGGCAAGAATATGGGAAGGCACAACCGACAAAGGAATTACAGTGCATGCATTCATCATCAGGTTAGGCGTTAAGAAAAATCAAAACCTTAATGATTTTGAAAAAGACCTTCAGGAGTGTGCCGCACCTTCTGCTGAAATAGCAGTATATCCAATACGACTTTTAATTTAAAAACTAATTAACCGTGGAAGCAAAACTCATAAGCGTTTTAATTGTTCTGCTGGTAATTGCTGCCGGCATTATATACATAAAAATTGAAGAGCGAAATGAAAGAAAAAACCAACTATAAAGAATGCAGTATTGCCGAACTACAGGAAGGCGATACAATTAAATGCAGCATGATTTCAAGCGAGCCCGAGGTAGTTGCCGGCATAAACACCACCGAAGGATTTGTGGTGCTAAAATGCGGCATTATATGGTACGGCATTAATGGCCGATTTGTAAAACGTGTAAACTTAAATTAAACAGTATGGAAAAAGCAGTAATTATTACAGGTAAAAATAAGTCAGGCAAATCAAAAATGGCGCTTGAAATGGCAAAGAATTATAGTCCGGAAAGTGTGGCATTTATTCAGGGTAGAGAAATACAAAAAATATTTAAGAAAAGCCCTTTTCGCGTTTTAAATCATGAAACCAAACTTATTATTATTGACGATGTAATTACATATAAGGATTTAATGACATGCATTGTAGTTTACCCAGTTTGGTTTGAGATTAGAAAATTAGACGATCCGGTTTTTGTAAAAATCCCTTCAGTTATAATTACTTGTGATGAGAAAATTGATGATGAAACTATTTTGCGCCTGGGTAATTCAATTCTTTACCGAATAGATAGCATATATAACACCAATAAAGAACAAATGATTAAAGTTGAACTTAAACTTAAACAATGAAAAAAAGAGGGCTCTTTAGCATATTATTCACCCGGACAATTGGAAACTTGGTCGGCAACGGCCCTCTTTTTCCTATTCATGAATTATTCCCCATCACTATAAAAACCAATTAATTATGAATTACAAACGCGACAAACGGGCATACGTAGCCTACTTCAACTATCTGCTCGAACAAGAAAAAAACGGAGCAACCAACGTCAACGGGCACACCATCCAGCAAGAGCAGGACGAAGTAAAAACCCATATCGATAACCTTGACTTAATGATTATTCGCGAGGATGAGAACATACACGCTAAAGAATAGTGCCATATGCCCCAAATGTGGGGCCACATGTTGCGACCACTTAATTCAAGCCGATTATAGCCATGGAACACGCACAGCAAATAAAAGCATTCATCCTGTCAGCCATCCGCCAACGGCGCAAGCTAATGAAGCAGGGCAAGAGCCGAAAGAACCGGCTCCTGATGCTGAAAAACATTGAGCACCTTGAGCGATATATGGAAGTGTACCCATATACCAATAATGTACAAATGGCAAAGTATTTCCTTCGTAACGAAGAAAAAATACAAAGCCTTTTACCCGGCATAAAGAGCCGGGATTACAACGCCAGGCAACAGCAATTTAACCAAGCTAGGCAATTAAGCAATCAAATTATTAATCCGCAAGTAGCATGGACACAACAGAAACTTTCAATGAGCAATTAATTGCCATCGACACCCTAAGCAGAGTAACCACCATTAATGCCTTTTTAAATCAATTGCACAAAGAACATCCGGGAATTAAATATCATTCAGGAATTACCGTTGCCTGCGGGCGTCAAAACCTTTATGTCGTTGTATGTATAGGCACTACAAGCGTAGAACAAGAGTTTGACCTGTTTTCTGTAAACTTCGACGCCGAGCAAAAAGAATTTTGTGAGTATGTTGAAAAATTGGTGAGGTAATTATTATGGCAAGAAATAACTGGACAACAAACGACATTGAATTCTTAAGGAATTATTATCCCGGGAAGGGTCCCAAATACGTAGCTCAGTATTTATGCAAAAGTTATCCTTCGGTTAAAAGTAAAGCTCGGGCAATGGGCATTAAATACTTAAACCGACGAAGATTGAGCGAGGAAGCAAAAAAGTACATTAAAAAGCATTACGCCAACACCCGCACAATTGATATTTCAAGAGTTATTTGTTTCAGTATGTACACTATTTACAATTATGCTTCTACTGTTGGCTTAAAAAAATCAGCCGAATTTTTAGCAAGTCCCCAAAGCGGAATTTTAACCAAAGGCCATATCCGGGGCAAACAAACCCAGTTTATAAAAGGGCATACCCCTGAAAATAAAGGCAAAAAAATGCCTGCCGAAATACGTAAAAAAGTTGAACTCACATTTTTTACAAAAGGTCACCTTCCGGCAAACACTCTTTATGATGGAGCTATAACAATAAGAAAAGACAAGAAAGGTACCATGCAAAAATACATTCGTATTTCAAAAGCAAAATGGGATACGTTAAGCCGTGTAGTTTGGAAGCAAGAAAATGGCAAAATTCCTCGTGGTTATAATATAGTATTTAAAAACGGCGATACAATGAACTGTACTATCGATAATCTTGAAATGATTAGCAACGCTGAATTAATGCAGCGCAACACATGCCAGAACTACCCTGAGCCATTACGTAAATTAATTCAAATAAAAGGCGTATTAAGCCGACAAATAAATAAAAACAACCATGAATAATACAGGAATAACGCTTACCGATGTAAGACAAGAGGCTATGGACATAATACATAAGCTAAAAGAAAAACAAATTGATGTGAAAACAGCAATTGAAATACGCAATCTTTTAAATGTGGTAATTGATACAGGCAAAACCAAGGTTGAGTTTTTAAAGGCCATACCAAATTCAATTAAAGAAAAAATGAATGAAGAAACCATTAAAGCCATGGAAGGAACCCTGCGCGATCGTGATGCAGAACTTGACCAAACTCTTACTGAAATTGACAAAAACAAAAATAATTATTTGATTAAAAACCAATAATTATGAAATGCCATATCAAACAACAGGCTGCATACATATAAACTCTTTAACCATGACAAACCCGGTTAAATGTGTCAATTGTAAAAACTATGATAAGGGAATAAGGCCAACAGGAGCCATGCCAATACTAGGTGCAATTCAGGAAAAAGTAAATACAAAATCTAATAACCTTATTGAACATTTAAAATAATTAACATTAATAAACACAAAGATGGAAACACTACAAATTAAAAAAGAAGATGCTTTAAAAGCACATCTTAACGCCAAACCAAATGGTAAAAAACTACTTGAAAACCTTTTCGGTGAAAAAGTATTTATTAAAAAAGTAACTGATAGGATCAGGACTATTGACGATGTATTGGAAGATAATAACATTACTCATAAAGAAATTGATAAAATGTTTGAAAATGCACCAGGTCATTTAAAGCATCAATATATAGCTGAATTATTATGTAAATCACTCAATGAAGGATGGGTACCCGATTGGAATAATGATAATCAATACAAATATTATCCCTGGTTTAAAATGGGCTCTTCGGCTTTTCGGTGTGACGGCTACGATTATTGGAATTCGAGTTCGGATGTCGGCTCTCGCCTTTGCTTTAAATCTTCTGAACTGGCAAGGTTTGCAGGTGAGCAATTCACTGATTTATACAAAAAATTCATGTTAATTAATTAATTAATCTATAAAAAATGAAAAAGTACAAAGAATTAAAAACGTTTGAAGATGCTTGTAAAGTATTAGAATTAGATCCCAAACAAGTCATTCCTGATTTTTCATGTTATCCTGAAAAGGACAGGGCTTCTATGATTGCACATGCAAAGCTTGTTATAATAGTAAGAGCAGCCAATAAACTTGCAAATAATGGTAAAGAATGGACACCTGACTTTAGCAATTATAATGAAAGAAAGTATGAAATCTGGTTTGATTATGATGCTAGCTCTTCGGCTTTTCGGTGTCTCGTCTGCGCTTATTGGGCTACGGTTTCGTCTGTCGGCTCTCGCCTTTGCTTTAATTCAAGTGAAATAGCAGAATATATTGGCAATCAATTTATTGACTTATTTAACGAATATTTATTATAAAAAAACAGGTTGTGTGATGCTTTGGGCTAGCTCTTCAGCTTTTCGGTATAACGACTACGATAATTGGAATACGAATTCGAATGTCAGCTCTCACCTATGCAAAAATATAGCATCGCAGACCTTGCCAACAAGGCAAAAAACAACAAACATAACAAAGGCGTTGGTACAGAAATGGAAAACGACTTTATAAAGCAAAGGCATGAAACGAATAGGAAATTTATATAATAAAATAATAAGCATTGAAAACCTTAAAGAAGCTGACAAAAAAGCTCAAAAAGGAAAATCTAAACAATATGGTGTGCAACTACACAACAGAAACAAAAAATCTAATTTGATATTACTTCATAAAATGCTAAAAAATAGAACTTATAAAACTTCTGATTACGAAATATTTAAGGTTTATGAACCTAAGGAACGCGAAGTTTATAGGTTGCCATATTTTCCTGATAGGATAACCCATCATGCTATAATGAATATTTTAGAACCAATTTTTACTACAGTTTATACTGCAGATTCTTACAGTTGTATAAAAGGAAAAGGAATACACGCAACACTTAATTATGTTAAAAAATCGCTAAAAGATATTAAAGGAACTACTTACTGTTTAAAGTTGGATATAGTAAAGTTCTATCCTAGCATAGATCATGATATTTTAAAGCAACTTTTAAAACGTAAGTTTAAAGATGCGGATTTAATTTGGTTGCTTGAAGAAATAATAGATAGTGCAGATGGATTGCCTATAGGCAATTATTTAAGTCAGCATTTAGCAAACTTTTATCTTACTTACTTTGATCACTGGATCAAAGAAAACAAACAAGTAAAATATTACTTCAGATATGCTGATGATATTGTTATACTTCATCATTCAAAAGCATATTTACACAATCTTCTGGCAGAAATTAAATTCTATTTAAAAAGCAACCTGAAACTTATAATAAAAGAAAATTATCAGGTTTTTCCTATAGTTTCTCGCGGAATAGATTTTGTCGGATATAGAATTTACCATACACACATTTTACTAAGAAAACGTATTAAACAAAACTTTGCCCGAATGTTGAAAAAGAATCCTAATAATGCTTCTATAGCATCTTATAAAGGGTGGATGAAACATTGCAATTCCAATCATTTAATTAAAAAACTATTATCAAATGCATCAATTTAAAGACTTTGGAATAAAGCCAAATATAAGCTCTTTTGTTGGAGAAAAAATATCCATATCAAGACTGTTTAATTTACAAATAACAGTTATTGCATTTAAAATAGAACCCTCAAAACAAAAAGCTGGAACTGAATTGTTAACGCTTCAAATTGAGAAATCAGGAGAAAAGAGAATTGTATTTACAGGATCAATTGTTTTAATACAAATGATAAAAAAAGTACCTGAAAACAAATTTCCATTCACAACAATAATCAAGGGTGATAACGAATACTACGAGTTCACTTGAAATAACCTTATACAACATTAGCTATTTACCCATTAATTAAATTAACCAGATATGAAACAAATTTCTCACGGCATCCCAAAGAGCAACTTCTTTTGTATTGCCCTGCCCGAAAACAGCCTCAGTAAATTTGAACGCATAAATAACAATGAGGTTATTGAGCTTAAAGACCCCAAAACCGAAGACATAATAAAGGCAGAAATACACGACATCTGGACATATCCTATACACTTCCTTCCCGATTCGTTGTCAAAACTGGCTTATGGAATTACCGGCAGCCAATTGCAAAACGTAATGCTTAAGCGTTACACAGAGTTTAATAAAATCCAGAATGTTGAATATATCCTGTTAAAGAAAATATGACATATATCGATCAGAACGAAGTTTACAAAGCCACCAATAATGGGCTTGATGTATTTAAGTATTATTTCCCTGAAGTTGATTTCGGAAACTCAAAACATGCGTTTAAAATCCGGAAAAACGAAAAAACCGCGTCAGCCAGGGTAAGTTGGTATAAAGGCTTGTACCGAATTACCGATTTTGGCAACCAGGATCAGGTGAACGGGCTCGATTGTGTCGACTTTGTAAAATGGAACGAAAACCTTGTTTATATCGATGCCCTTAAGTTTATTCAGGATGTTATTGTTGGCCGTACCATTGAAGCCGGACAGTTTGTAAAACCATCTTACAAGCCCGGGTATGCTTTTCGCGAAATGGATAAAACCGACAAAAAAGGAGAATACAATTTTACTTACAAAACCACTCCTTCAGAAACCGATCTTCATTCAATAGGGCGTTACATTACAAAAGAAATACTCGATAGGTTTCATTGCCGTACAGTTGAAAAATATGAATATTGCGGAAATTCAAAAAAACTTAATCGCGATGTAGTTCATATATTCGAAGCTAACGAGCATTACCCTATTTTTGTATTCGATTATGGCAAGTTCAAAAAACTATACCGCCCGCTAGATCCGGAGAAGAAAAACCGCTTTGTATATATTGGCGAAAAGCCTAAAAACTATATATATGGACTTGAACAGCTCGAAAATGCCGATAACGAATATTACGACGAAGACGGAAATTACAATTACAATGGCGAAGATAAAGATTACAAACAGCCAAAAATTAAGGACATGATCCGTTGCTCAGGCGAAAGCGATGCACTAAACGTGGCCAGCCTCAATTTTCATGTTTATTGGCTAAACAGCGAAACAGCCGGTTACGATTACGAGCAGTATAAACAGGTTGATGCCCTTTGCGAAAATCATTACCAGGTTATGGACATGGACGAAACCGGTCGCCAGGCATCGCAAAAACTTGCCTTGCAGCACATCAATCTTTTTACCATTGAACTGCCCGATTATATGGGCTATAAAAAAGACTGGCGGGGCAATCGCTGTAAAGATGTAAAAGACTTCATAAATGTTTACGGCAACAATTGGGACAGCACGCTGCGTAAATTCTTAGTGCTTAAACGCCGTGCCAAACCCGCTAAATTCTGGTCAAAATCACTTGACGAACGTAACGGAAAAACCAAAATAAACTATACCATAAACATGGAGTTTTTCTATTATTTTCTACGGCTCAACGGGTTTTTTACCATGGACAGCAAATACCATAAACGCGCCGGGTACTGTTACGCCCGTGTTGAAGGCAAGCTTATTGATCTTATCCATCCCGACGACATGAAGAAAATTGTAAAACGCTTCACTAAAGATTGGATAAAAAGCAAAAATCTTATGGATGAAATAAGCATCCTTAATAAACTAAACGGTAGTAATCAAATTACCGAAAGCGATTTAGCCGATAATCTTGAACGTATTGAACCAGGCTTTAAAAACTACAACAGTAAATACGAAACTCTGGTGTTTAAAAACGTAGCCTTAAAAATTACCAACGAAAAAATTGAACGCATTAAGCATGAAGAGCTCGAAAATCATATTCTCGGTAATCTTGAAATAAACAACAAACGCATATCGCACTTCATAAGTCATAATGCATCGCTTATCGAAAAACCGTTAATTGAAGTAAATGCTTCCGCACATTACCAAGATCTTCTTGATCAACTGGCACAAGCAAAAAAATCAGACGAGCGCGAAGCCATCAATATTAAAATTGGCCAGCTTCCTGATATCGATAAATTCGAGATAACCATAAACGACGAAGAATTTATTTTTGTTCGTTTCCTTCTCGATCTGGCCCGCATACATTGGCGTAAAGAACTGGAGAAAAAGCAAACGCTTACCCTTACCGAAAAACAGGAAGAAAAATTGCTATTGGCAAACCTCATGTATGTTTTTGGTTACATGATAACCCAATATAAGGATCCCGGAAAACCATGGTTAGCCCTTTTACAGGATATGCTTATTAGCCAGGTTGGCAAATCATCCGGGCGAAGTGGCAAAAGCGTACTTACGCAAGGTTTTGGGTTTATACGCCCGTCGTTTTATATTGGTGGACGAAGGCCAAACCTTACCGAAAACCAGTTTATATACGATGGCTTTACCAAATTTCACAACATCATTGAAGTCGACGACATGGACGAATACGTAAACTTCAATTTCTTTTATACACAAATTACCGGTAAACGCGAAGTAAATGCAAAACACATATCAAGTGAAATATTGGAATATCCCGATAGTGGAAAAATGCTCATATCAACAAATTTTGAATTGCACAATACCGACAGCTCAACCATAGCACGTGTGCTTAATTGCGGTATTTCCGATTATTACCACGAGCGCACAAAATACAACGATTATATTGAAACCCGCACGCCATTAATGAAATTTGGCCGCCGTTTATACGACGATTTCACCGACGAAGAATGGAACAAATTTTTTAACCTGGCAGCCTATTGCATTCAACTAAACATGCGCTTTTTTAAGATTATGCCACCCATGGAAAATCTTGAAAAACGACAATTGCGCCGACAAATGACACACGGAGTTGGCAAAGGTGAAGAATTCTGGATTTGGGCAAACACCTATTTTGTTAAACGACCTGACGATTATAAGGAACTCGTTTCGCCACCCGAATCAGGCTACCTCGATACCTTCATTATAAAAAGCCAGGCAATGAATGAATTTAAAAAATTATTAACCAGTGCCCAGGCATCAAAATACAAGTCAACGCAATTTAAAACATCAGTACAGGCGTATTGCGAATATTATGGATACGAGTTTAATCCGCTAAGTTTTTGCAATGGCGATGCAAACCGGGAGTTAAGGCGCATAACAAAACATCTAAACTCAACCGGACAAACCGAAGAATGTTTTTATATAGCATCAAAACCGGGGCAAGCTTTACTTAGTACTGAAGAAGAAGATGCGATGCCGTTTTAATTTTTCAAAATTAAGTAATGAAACTAAAAATAACCTTACGAGAATCAAATATTCAGGATGAACCCTTACATCTGGATGAAATTTTAAACCTAAACAACATATAAAAACATGCACGATATTGAAAAGCTTCACGACCGGCAACAGCGCAAGCTAATAATTGAAATACTGTATTTTAATGCCGTGCTGCTTATCATTTTTATAATAATCCTGGCCATCGACATTAAATTACACAACAGCAAGCAATCATTCGCGGTTAAAAATGAAACAACAATTAAAAAGTAGAATATTATGAAAAGAAAGTTCATTGTGTTTTATCTGGATAAAAAGAGAAAGCAAAAAACCATAGTGCTAAAATCATTGAATGAAAAAGCACTTAAAAAACAATGCCGGTTATTGGATATAAAAAACTACTACTTCACCCAACTAATAGTTTAATATGAAACATCAAATTGAAATGCTAAAAAACGAAGAGCAGGCTCTTACCGAAAGGCTCATTAAAATTAATACCGCAATAAAAGCTTTGCAGGACATTTGCCAGCATGTTCCTATATACAAAGGCAGCGATCACAATCATACTTACTTCAAGTGTGGCATATGCGGATATCAATATTCTGAATAAACCTTAAATAATTATACAATGCAAAAGCCAAAACATTTCAAACCCGGATTATACGCCATGTTTTACGAACAAATGAAAAACATTGCAATGGAATATGGATATAACTTAGTTGTTCACGGATCAATGAATCGCGACTTAGATTTAATTGCAATTCCCTGGACAAATGAATGTTGTTTTACTAAAGAACAACTTATGATCAAGGAATTTCAACAATACTTAACAGGTGTTGAATTAACCAGCCAAAACAAAGAAGTTACATTTACAACCTTACCAGGAGGAAGACATGCGTATGTTATTAGCCTTAATAGAGGAGACAGGCATGGCGAATGGGTAAGGTTCGAAGATAGCCAGTATTATTTGGATATTTCAGTTACTCCAATGCCCGGAGCGATTGCGATATAACGTAAAAAATAAAGCACGTTGATTATGGAAATACAAAAAACATTAGATGAGGCTATTGAAAAGCTGACATCATTAAGGGTTGAGTTAATGAAAATTGACAAAGATTGGCTTGAAGAAGAAGCCAGTAAAATAGACGCATTGCTTTGTAAAGCGCACGACCAATGTGCTTTATTGAATGTTGACGTTTCGTTGGCTGCGGATATAAGGAATAAACTCTCTCCTGTAAAAAACTTATGTGCAATGCTTAAAAACCGTGAAGTAGATCCATACATGGAAAGGAATGACAAGTTAAATGAATTGGTAGATTCTGAAACAGAAAAAAGTTTAAAGGTGGCAGAATGGCTTAGCAGCCTATGACCGATAACGGTGGTGCTATGATTAGTGGCGGACTGAACCCGGAAACCTTGATTGAAATACTACCGTTCCCTGTTTTTATTTTTTTTAGGGCGGGCTTTTTCTTTGTTCTTATTTAGAATTAAAATAAATAACCACAAATGTGGAAAATAATTACATAAATATTTGGTGATTGCCACAAACGTGGTTATCTTTACTTCATAATTAATAACAATTAAAACATACGACAATGACAACTATAGACATTATCACAAGAACAAAAATTCAAGGAAGAGTTGAAAAATTAGTAATGGACAATATGGATGAAAACGGAGAAGTTTCTTTCTCTTTTATTTCTGAAAAAATTGTTGTTGAATTTGGTGAAGTAGCCTTGGAAGAAGCAAAAAAACAATACGACTTTATGTATAAATGGTAATATTAAAAAATCAAAACAAATGAAAACTAAAATCGAAAAAACAATCAAGGGTTTTGAAAATGCTGAAATAATGCAAGATGAAGAAAACTTTTACATTGATTTAAAATTAGGATTAGGAGAATCAATTTACCCTAAAAACCAATTTACGTTAGACGAAGCAATTTCAGAATCAGTAAATTGGAAAATGGAATGAGCGCAAAAGATTTAATCAACTGGGGGGAGCTTTCAAGGCTCCTTTCCGGTTCTCGGATGAATATTAGGAAAAATCGAATACCTGAAAAATACAAGGCAGAAATTACAAGCCTTGTTAAGCACATCGAAACCTGGCAGACTGAAATCCAAACGACTGCCTTAGCAGACGAAGCGGGCGGGCAAAAAAATAAAAACAACTTGTAGGATGTTGATTAATTGCACTGTACCCGCCATTAATTATAGCACGTGTTGTAAAATCGTTTTAATGTTTTATAACGTGACGAGTATAAAAGCTGGCGGGGAATGAACGGCAAACACCTTCCCGATAGCTAAAACTAACTTAAACAGCCGAAGCGGTCAAAAAGACACTACAGCCCCGCTTGATTTTATACTGTGTTGTGGTGCGTTTTTATTATGATAATTACAATTCAAGGAAAACCTGGTGAGGGTAAAACAACTTTAGCAAAAAAAATATGCAAGGGCAAAAAAGCTTCATTTATAGAGGAGCATTCTTTAAAATCTCCATTTTGGGCAAACCAAATGGATGATGATACTGAAATAATAGTAGTTGAAGAAGTTGTTAATTACGAATATACTTACGGGTTATTTAGGTCTGAATTTTTGAGAATTAATAGACAGTGTAAAGAACCATTAGATTTAAAAATGCCTGATGTTATTTTGGTACGTCAATTCTAAATGCACCACAACGGCTGGCGGTATGGTTATGTGTGCCTACCTCCTGCCTGTCAATTTACTAAAAGCTTTCAAAGGCACATTAACTATACCGCTTGTTAGCGTTTCGTTTTTGAGCGTGGGCGGTTGAAACAGCAAATAAAATGGCAAGAACTAAAGGTAGTGGATGGGGAAGCGGTGCAATGCTTTGGCAAAAATGCCCAATCTGCGGTAAAAAAAGAGCATTATATATATGGTCGTTGCAAAAATTCAAATGCACCGCTTGTAAGGAATATTTTAATGATGAAACTGGATTATTATTAAGACAGGATTATCCGAGCGTTGGCAAATGAACGCTAACTACCTACTAACACCAATTCAATATAATGAACCACATGCAACTGTCTGAAAAAGAGCAAAAAATACTTAACAGAATTGAAGAGCTCATATATAATGGGGAGCTTTCAAACGAATTTTTACTGCAAAATATTGAACTAAATGGCAGGTATTTAAATATGGCCACCATACCTGATTTTGCCAACGAAAGAGGCAAGAGCTATAATGGAGTGAAAAACCACGGAAATATAAAAACCCTGTTTAATGTAAAATTTGCATACGATAACTATTAACACTATATAACATGGAAATTAAAGTAAAAGGCCTGGTAGATCAGGAAGTGGAAGCAATAATTGATATCGACGAGATAATTAAAAACATAAACGATACAGCCATGCCCTTCAGGTGGCCGGTAGTTGAAAAGATACTTGACAATATTAGAATAAGCGAGCTAACAGACAATCAACGCGCCAGGATAAAGAAGTACCTTAAAACAGAACTCGCCAAGCTCGAAGAGCACGAAGCGTTTTATAATTTAAGCGACAATAAACCCGTTCGTAAACACCATACGTAATTATTAACAAACAAATCAATGTAAGAGCACCAAAAGCCCTGTAATTTTTACAGGGCTTTTTTAATTAAATCATCGCGAAGCGATACCGTATTAAACCGCTCTTCAAACAAAAAGTTTTTGCGGCTCATTTTTGCCCTTTCCCCCTTTAACCCCAAATATTAAAAAAAACTGTAATATGTAATTTTTATAATATAAATTAAAGAAAATCAATTAGTTATAGTCTTACATTTTTCTTACAACTTGATTTTTATTTTGTAATTTTTTAAAATTATTATTTTAATTTAGTCTTAATAACTTTATAATTACAAAAAATTACAAAGTTGTACGGTTTTTAACTATCTCATTATCAAGTATCTTACAAATCGCTAAAAACAGTTGTGTAATTTTGTAAGGTAGAATTACCGGGCATTACAGAAGCTTTTTTTTAAATCTTACAGAATTTTGCCACTTTTTGGCACCTTTAGGGGGGGTATGCTTTTTTTCTTCAAAATTTCTAAAGCTAAAAAATGTGTTAAGAATTTAACAATATGTTAAAAAACTGTTGTATATGTCTTGGTGGAGCTTTATCTTTGTAAGAAACTATCTATGAGCGAATTCACGGTTACCGTAACCAACATTAAACCTTATCTGGTAGATTTCCTTCTTGGCCAATATCCCGATTATGTTGAATTTGGAAAATTAACTGCCTCACTAAACATTTATCCTGGTAAATTAATACATGAACTTCTTGCACCACAGCCACAGAATTATGAAGTGGCTAATAAAAATACGGAAGGCATGGAAATTATTTTGCCCTATTATAATGACTTAAACGTAAGATCGAGGAACTACCTAAGTATTAATTCTCAGCGAATTTTCTGTAAAAAAATAAGAGCGCATTTTACTGCACGCTTAGTTGAATATATTCAGGATGCCATGCGCAGCGGAATAGATTTTATTGATGCCGTTGACCGTTTTATGGAAATAAAAAGCATTAATCCCGAAAATATTACCAGGAATGCATTAATAAAAGATTTTTACAGATTCAGAAAAAAGGAGAATAACGATAACTTCTTGAATTTCAGTAAGAAAAAACATTATTTAAATACTGTCTAAATAAATATTTTTTTTGCCACTATTTCGGCTTATTTGTCCAAAAAGTGTCAAACATTTGTCAATAATGTGTCAATCAATTAATATTAAACAACTTAGCCATGTCACAGGTAAAAAACACAAATTTAGCGCAAACCATCGCAAAAATTTACTATGCGTTTGTATCAGAAATTGATAGTATAAACCAGGGTACTACAAAAAAACACAAAACAGTTACATTTGTTTCTGGTGCTGCCTGGCGTAGTTTATATTTTTCTCCCGGATCAGCTAATTATTCTGAACCGGGTAAGGACACCAATGCCGGAAAAATATATGAACAAAAATTAAGTGCATTTTATCCTGGCGAAGATGAAGGCAATGTTTTTAACTTTACTATACTCGAAAACAGGCCTATTGTTGTAAAAATTGTTTATTCATCGGGGCAAGTTAAAATAATGGGTAACAAAACAAACTATGCCGAGCTGAGCGATAATTTAAATATTAACCAAAAAACAGGTCATTCAATAATAATTACACGCACCGATTTTGACAAAGCATTTTGGTTGGAAGAAAGTTAACCTATTAATTAAATATTATGAAAAAAAATAATAATCCGGATTATTCAAAAATGCTTGAAAAAATTGCAGGCGTTGAAAATCTTATTAAAATGAATTTGATAAAACCAGTATTTCAGTTTAACGAATTACATTTTTATCATGAAGCATTATGGAGTGGCAAGGATGAAGAATTCAAAAAGAATTGGTGCAAAAATCTATATATCTATTGTGGATTAGTTGGGAAAAAAGATTTTAATAAAAAGAAGCCGGTAAAATTTATTGACATTGATTCACATGAATTAGTTGCTACTTTTTTTAATGATATAACCACAATAATAAAGTATTGATCTTAATTAATTTATAGCTTAATATTAGTATTTACGTCCTTTTCAAAGCTTCTTAATGCCTATAATATTGCAGTCAAAAGTGCAATATGTTCGACAAGGTTGAAGAAGTTTTATCTGCCCAATGGCTGATCCACCAGGATACAGCCCTTAAATTCATTCCTTATATCCTGTCGTTTCTCCAGCGCGGAGAGCTTTCTTCCAATATTTTTATTACTGACCAGGCTAAACATAAACCTTATGTTATTGCTTCATCAATAAATACGGTTGACCGATTTGAACTTACCGATACAAACATTCCTGAAAACTCAATTGCTGTAATACCGATTATGGGTGTTATTATGAAATATGGCTATTCAGGTACCATGTCGTTAATGAATCGTATCCGCGAAGCTGAAAACAATCCTAAAATAGGATCACTTTTTTTCTGGTTCGAAACTCCGGGCGGAATGGTAAATAATACCGATCTGGCTGCAGAAGCTATTGCTCAATGCGAAAAGCCAACCGTTGGTTTTGTTTCTTCAATGTGTGCCAGTGCCGGCATGTGGCTTATTTCAGGCTGCAACAAAATTATTGCATCAAGCAAACTTGATATGATTGGAAGCATAGGAGTAAAAACCAACATTATGGATATCAATTCATTTTTGCGCGATAAGCTCGGAATTTTTATAAAGGATGTATATGCCACTTTATCTGTAAAAAAGGATTATGAATATCGCCAGTTGGTAGACGAAAACAACGAAGAGCCAATTAAAGCCAGGCTTGATTATATCAACAATATTTTTCATGCATCAATTAGTAAAAATATGGGCATTGCTGCCGGATCAGAAGTATTTAGCGCAGATGTTTATTATGCTGAAGATGCCATTAGAGTTGGCTTATGCCACGAAATAGGAACCCTTCAATACGCACTTAAAACCGCCCACGATTTGGGCTTAGCTTATAATTATGTTAAATCTTAAATTCTAATACAATGTTTAAAAAAGTTCTCGCAAGTGTATTGGCTTTTTTGGGTATAACTGCCCTTGCCAAAGGTGAAGATGGCAAGAGCATCGTTACCGACGAACAAAAGGCCAATCTAACCAATTATTTTGGTGAAGCCTTCACAAGTAAATTTATTGAAGACCTGGCTAAGCATGAATCAGGTAATGGCGGTACCGGTGGTGCATCCAGTACTGGTGATGATGCAACTGCCCAGGCTCTTGCACAAGCACAGACCGATTTAGCTGCTTTGCAGACTAAATTTGATGCCCTTCATGCGCTTACTGCCGCTGAAAAAGCGGATAAAGCAAAACTTCAAGGGCAAATTACAACCCTGCAATCCACCATTGTAACCTTAAGCCAGGATCCCGAACCGGAACCAACTCCAAAAAAACCAGGATCAGGTACCGACGGATCTGTTGATCATTCAATTGCTCTTTTTGGCGAAACCAAAAAAGATTGGATGAAATTAGAAGGCCGTCCATGGAACCAACGGGCAGCTGCTGCCCTGGGTGCCGAAATTGTTGCTTCAAGCTCAATTGATTATTCAAGCCTTGCTGCTGATCTTGGCGCATATTACCGTACCAGGAAAGATGATTCAATAAAATCATTTGTACGCAAACTTCCTTCTTTAGAAGCATACTTCCCACTTGAAAGCGGTTACCAGGATCAAACGGTATTGGTTAATCTTTTCCTTAGCGAATTTTCACAAGGATTTCAGGATACATACACCGCAAAAGGTGGATATGAAATGGAGCCTGAGATTTTGAAAATGTACAATGTAAAACTTGATCATAAGTTTACTGAGTTAAAAGCGCTTGAAAAACAATGGATAGGTTATTTGAACCGAGAAGGTGCTGACGCTATGAAGTGGAGTTTTATTGAGTACATACTTGGCGAAACTGCTAAAAAACTGCATAACGAACGCGAAAACCGAAGAATGAACGGCGTTTATAAAGCTCCAACCACTGGTGTTGCCGGAGCTGCTATTAACGCTGCCACCGGATTAAGGAAATTCATTAAAGAGAAAATTGCTGCTTTCCAAATTAAAGCGTTTGAACTGGGTGAATGGACCACTTCCAATATTGTTGAGTATATTTTTGAAGGCTCAATGCTTATCCCTCAGGATATTCGCGACACGGGTGAATTGATCTGTTACATGAGCGCTGATGCAAAAATCTATTACGATAAGAATTTTGAAAGCAATTACGGATCTAATTCGAATTACACAGGCCCTGAGGAAAAGGTAAAATTTATCAAATCAATTAAAACAGTTGGTTTGCCTTTTATGGGAGTTTCAAAACGTGTAGTTTGGACTATTGATGGAAATATCCGCTTCTTTGAAGATAAGCCAGGTGAAATGTACAAATTTAACTTTGAACAGGAAGACCGTAGCTTAAAGGTATGGGCAGACTGGAGAGAAGGTACAGCAGCAATATTGGTTGGTAAGAAGTTTGATTCTGCTTCAGAACAGGATTACGAACATCAAATGATCTGGTGTAATGATGTTGATGAACCATCAACTTATTTCATTTCTGTTGATGCCGACGATACCACTCCTACAGTAAGTGTTCATACTTCGCTTAAAACCGGAGTAAATACTGCGGCAACTGCCATAACCGATATTGACGACCTGGCCATTGGGGAAACTTGTATACTAAAATGCGGAAGCGACAATGCCTATAATTCAACCATAGCCAAAGCCGGTAATTTTGCTGCTATGTCTGAAGCCTGGTCTCCGGATATTGATGATACCATAACCCTGTACAAAAGGGCAGCCAACGACATCATTGACCTTGCCCGTACTACAGCTTCAACAGATGCTCTTGTAATTGCAGCCGACGATGTAACTCCGGATGTATCAGGCGGAACAAAATTCATTACTTCTGCCAATACCGTTGCAACTGCCATTACTGATCTGGTAAATCCAACCGTAGGCGTAACCTACACCATTTATGGAGGATCTGACACAAATTCATCCACCATTGCCGATGCAGGTAACTTTGATCTTACAGCAGCAATGACACTTGGCTTGGGTGATTGGATTAAGTTATACTGCCGTGCAGATAATGATTATGTTGAAATAGAGCGAAACGCTTAATTTAAATATTCCCCCCGGCCATAGTAATCCGGGGGGATAAATCCTTTATAAAATGGCTAAAGTTAATAACGAAAAAATACAGGCGTGGTTTGCCGGCAAAAGCAAAAATTACAGACAAGGGCTTGCCCTTTATCTGGAATTTGACCTTGAAGCAAAATTAAAGAGCAAATTTATTATTGGTGGCGAAACACCTAATAATAAAAAGGTACTTGAGGCTGAACTTGCAAGGCTTGTTAGTGTTGACCCTTCAATAGTTATGAAAGAAAGAGAAAAAATAGCTGCAGAATTATTGGAAAAGCAAAAACAAGCAGAAAAGACAAAAACTGGCGAAACCCAGGATACCGGTACCGTAGATGCGGAACCAAAAAAACAGTTAGAAAACAATAAAAACAAAAAATCATGAAAATAATCAGAATATTAACAGCACTGTTGTTTTCCGTGTTTATCGGGAATCTTTTTTCATTTAGCATTGGCATGCCCATGGCTGCCTTAATAATAACCCCCGTTTTATTTGCCGTTACGTTCATTCCTTTTTCGGCGTTGGGTGCATTTATCATGTCATATGTGCCAATTGATGTATTAAAAAAGGATGTACCTACACCGGCTTATAAACCAATTAAACACATTTTAACCATTTTTCAGCATAGGGATGTTTCAACCTTTCCTGCACGTGATACCAAAGGCGTAAAAATTACCGACAATATTGTAATGTCTTCAAATAAAAACATGATAAAACTGGAAGTAACTCCGGGAACTGTTGATTTTGAAGGAGCCGCCGAAGGTGATGCCGATGCCAGGGCAGTTGTTCAGAAATTAGTTGGCGACGCCCCGGGATATGAGCTTGAACTTGCTGAATTCATCCAAAATAACCTCAATGAAAATTTAGGAGCTATTCTTGAGTTTGCCGACGGATCCACACCCTTGTATTTTGGTGACGAAGCAGCCCCGCTTCAGTTAACGCCAACCATTAAGGGAAACAAGGATAAAATATCATCTATGATTTCGCTCGAAAGCACCCAAAAAGGGCCTGTTATTGGACATTACTATGGCACCATGACTTATGCCACCGATAACGCCATAGCTGCCGACGATACAACTCCATCAGTAGCTGCAGGAACAGGCAGGTATGTAATTCCGGCTACTAACGCAGCAGCTGTTGAAATAACCAGCCTAGATGATGCTACTGCAGGAATGATCATTACCCTGATAGGTTCAGGAGGTGAAGTTTCAACCATTAATGCAGCCGGAGAATTCATTCTTGAAGGCGATGTATCATGGAGCTCAACTGCAGGGGCAACCATTACCTTCGAAGTATTTGCAGCCGACGTATTTATTGAAAGAAGTAGAACGTAATTTTCTTCATAGTTAGTTTGGTTAATAATAGGGAAAAGCCCCGGTGTTTCACCGGGGCTTTTTTCGTCCTTTTCAGCTTAAAATTGTAATTACAACTTTGTAATAAAAAAATGAAAAAGGAACTTCTTGATTGGCTTACTTACGACCGGCAGTTTAAAACCGGTGTTTTGCTTTATTTCCGCTATGGAAAAAACAGGGCCAATATTAATATTTTTAATACCCAGGGTTTTACTAAAAACAATTACGAGGCATTGCTCGAAGAATTCAGGCTATTGTTAGCCATTAATATTGTTGAGTATAACAAACTGTTAAAAAACCCTGTTAAAAAAAAAATCGAAGCCAAAAAACCAGAAAAGCAAGAAGCAAAGCTTAAGGTAGTTATTGTTGGTAGCCAGGATGATATTGAATCCCGTAAAACAATACTTAATATTAAATCAGAACAAAAGCTTCGCGACGAATTTCCATTTTTAAGCGATTCGGCATGCCCCGATGAATTGAAAATACTGGTAGCCGATAAAATTACAGCATTCAGGGCTTACAGGGAATCACACAAAGCCTTATTTGAAGTTGTAACCCCTGAGCAACAGTTTAATGCTGTTCGCGATACGGTTGAGAACTTTATGCTTAACCGTGAAATTTATAAGGAACTTGAGTATTTTAAACAACATCATAAAGTACTTGGCGAACATCCTGTTTTTGAAAAAATGAAGATGATTAATGATTTACAAAAAATGAAAACCGAAGACCTGGTAATTCGTAAGGATAATCTTAAAAAATATATTCTTCGCAAAAAACATGAGATTGAAAAGAAAGATAAACCACATTTAAATAAAAAGAAATTGGATGCCATAGATCAATACAACTGGGAATTAACTGAGGTAGAAAAGATTATCGAAACCAGGAAATGAATAAATATTTTTCGCTTGAAGCGATAAAAAAGAACAGCACACCAATTACTAAAAATACCGATGATGTTGCCAGTTACAAGTTTGCTAAAATGCACATGGTTAAAATCAATACCCTTAAACAGCTTATTGGCAAACTCCCGGCACATGATGAAATTCTTTTTTTGTGGACACTCAACAGCTTCAATGCATTTACTTTCATCCCTTTTGTTATTAATGAAACAGGGCGAATTGATAACCTTGTGTTTTCAACTTACAGCATCAACACAAGAATAGTCAATTCAATCATCCGCTGGATGCAACGCGGAAAAATAGAACACGTTCATATATTTATTTCAGACAGCATGAAGTTTAGGATGCCAAAAGTTGTTGATTTACTCAATAGCCTTGTTACTGCAGGCAATAATATTAAAGTTGATTATGTTTGGAATCATTCAAAAGTAACCTTGATAAATGCAAATAAACAACATTTTGTTATTGAGGGCAGTGGCAACTTTTCTGAAAATGCGCAACATGAACAGTATATTTTTCTAAATAATAATGAAGTGTACAATTTTAGGCTTAATTCTATAAAAAATGCAGGACGAAATTTTACCGGCTAAAAAAGATCAGTCCCAAATTATTGAGGAATTGGCAGGACTTAATTATACACCTGAAGAAATTGCTATGTACCTGGATATACCGGAAAAAGAATTCGTTGGTCTATATAACGACAAAGGAAGCTATGTTCGCTATCATTACGAAAGAGGTATCTTAATTGCCAGGGCAGAAGTGGACATGCAAACCCTTGAATCTGCAAAATCAGGAAATATTACAGCATCGCAGCGCCTTGATAAAGTTCAGCAGCGCAAACAATTCGAACTTCTTAAAAAGCAAATGATCGATGGGATATCTTGATGATTTCAATTATGAAAAAATTCTCCATTTTATAGAGACTGGAGCTCAGGGAGATCTTCCGGACGAACTGATTGAATATGTACGCCTGTTAGAGATAATCCGCTCCATGTACGACCGTTATCAAAGCATCCCTTCTATTGTAAATTTCTTGCAAAAACCACCTTTTGGACTTTCAGAATATGTTGCAAAAAAGCGATTTAATGAAGCAATCAACCTATTTTATGCCGATAACGAAATAAAAAAACAAACCTGGCGAAACGTATATGCCGCACGTCTTGATAGGGCTGCCGACCTTGCTTTATTGGCATCTACCAGTGTAGCCGACCTTGAAGTTTACAAAAAAATAGTTGATGCTGCAGCGCGAATGCGTCAGCTCGATCTACAAGACGATAGAGAGCTGCCACCAGAATTATTCCAACGGCCTTTCAAAATATATACGCTCGATCCGGAGAAGATTGGACGTAAGCGGGCAGACCGCAATTTACTTGCTCAACAAATTGACAGCCTGGCTATCCCTGAAAAGGAAAAAGACAAAGCCAGATCAGATGCTATGATAACCGATATTGAATTATTTGCCGATGGCGACCAGGAAGACACTGAAACTGAATAATTCAAACACCGAGCTCCGGTATGCCAATTGGCTGAAAATGGTGATTGACCTGATTGCTCCAAAAAATCTGTATTTGTTTGCCGGACGTGCAACCGGAAAAACATCAGATATAATGGCCGAAAGAAGCCAGGATATTGTTTTCGATATGCCACGTGCTCCTTTTGCTTTGGTTGGCGATACTTATATGAACCTGGTTACCAATGTTTGCAAAGCATTATTCGAAGGTTGGCAACGTAAGCAATGGATAGAAGACATTCATTATGTGGTTGACAAAGCCCCGCCAACACACTTTAAAAAACCCTACAACCGGTTGATATCCTATAAACACACTATTTCAGTTTTTAATGGCTGCACTTTTAACCTGGTTAGTATGGACAGGCCTAGTACAGGAGCAGGTAACTCTTATGTACACCTGTTCGGTGACGAATCGAAATACCTTAAAAAAGAAAAACTGAATAAATTAACCCCTGCCATACGTGGAGATTACATCCGTTTTGGGCATTCTCCTTATTACCGTGGCCAGACATTTACTTCCGACTCAGCTAACCCAATGCACAATGAAGACGATTGGATGTATGATATGGAAAAGGCAATGAATAAAAAGCAAATCCTTCAGATATTGGATTGTGCTTTTATACTTAACGATATCCGGAAAGAACATTATATTGCTTTTAATGAGCAAAATTCCGTTGAACTTGAAAAAGTCAATAAAAAACTTGAACGATGGGAAGAGCGTTTCCGTAAAATTCGCAAAAATTCAACCTTTTTCTATGTAGTTAGCAGTTATGTAAATGCCGATATCCTTACAGAAGAGTTCTTTGACGATTTATATAAAGACCTGGAGATTGAAGAATACAAGATATCTGTACTTTCAATACGATCAAAACTGGAACCCGGTGCAATGTTCTATGGTAACCTGGACAAACATCACTTTTTTGATGATGGATATAATTATGATTATTACGACAAATTCAGCCTTACCGAAACCATTAAGGAAATATCTTCCGGCCTTCGTTATGTTCAGCACGATCAACCACTGGAAGCAGGCGTTGATTTTGGTAACATGATGAGCATGTACATTGGGCAGGAACAGGAACATGTTGACCGTGGCCTTAAGTTTTTTTATACCTTATCGCCTGAGTGGATCCGTCACCTTGCTGATAAGTTCATTGCCTTCTTTGCGCCACACCAGGCAAAAATACTTAAGATGCGCTATGACCGGGCAGGTAACAACTACAACGAAGCTAATGAAGACCTGGCATCCAAGCTTAAGAATGCTATTCAAACAGATGAGTATGGTAAACCAACCGGTTGGCATGTTATCCTGGAATCACGCAACCAACGTAACGTAACACACCAGGAAGAGTTTGATTTGTGTGTTGAGATGATGGGAGAAACTAACAGGAACCTACCAAAGCTATTGATTGATAAGCATAACTGCAGAGAGGTTAAGAGTAGCCTGGAAAAAGCACCGCTTAAAAGAAATAGCAAAGGAATGATTGAGAAGGATAAGAGCAGCGAGAAGACCTTGCCTCTTAAAAAATTACCCATGGAAAGCACGAACCCTTCAGATGCTTTCAAGTATTACATATGTAAGCCTAAGTACCTGGCTATTGTCAAGAACAAAAATGCATCGCACTCTTACACTGCAAAGATCAGAGGAAGATAGGCATTGACAATTTACACAGTCAAAAATGTCAATACATACCCACGCTGGTTGGATTTTTGAAAATCCTTCCCCTTATTCATGCTATTGAATGTATATACTAATTATTATTTATATATCTGTACTGTTGGCAGTTGTCATATATCCGCTTTTGGCATTTTGTTGTAATTACACATGCGGGAGAGAG
>Ga0209416_1000342_pt1 | contig 48492 bp, 42 predicted proteins | sample RifGroF1_FD_184001 | JGI IMG/M metagenome (GOLD analysis project Ga0209416, IMG submission 184001) | Groundwater microbial communities from Rifle, Colorado, USA - Groundwater F1 (SPAdes) (version 2) | ecosystem: Environmental > Aquatic > Deep subsurface > Groundwater | place: Rifle, Colorado... | reverse complement strand
TCATCGGCTCTGACTCGAATTTGAGCATCGGCTTCATAGGTGGTAGTTCCGATGCCTGATTCACAAGCTGGAGTCCAAGTGGCGGTGTGAGGAGTATATGTAGTATTTTCCGGTGGAGTAGCTGGGGCGGAAATAGTTTTGGCGTCTAGATCAGTCGCTTCGAGACAACCTGAAGTAATGGCCGTCCAATTGGATCCACCATCTAGGGAATATTCAAAACTAGGGGTGATGGTGCCGGAAATAGAATCAGTATCTCGGACGTTATATGAGATATTGACTTTTTTGTTGCTATCTGGGACGGCAGTAGTTTGATTGGCTTCAATTTCTGGGTTGGCGTTGACGACGTAGGTGACAGTGACAGAGTTGAGGGTGGGAGTAGCGAGGCCATCGGTTGTTGTGAGGAAAGCTTTGTATTGGTAGTAGTGATCGTCGGTTCCGTTTTTGAAGATAGTGGGAATAGCATCTACGGTGCAGGTGACAATGGAACCATTTTTTGTGCAATATGTGGGAGAATCAAGTTCGTCAAAATATGTAGAGTTAGTTCCATCTGGTCCAAGCCACCCTGACCAGTTGGTTGCTCCGTCAGCAGAAGTTTGGATTTGGAATTTGATGTTAGTATTGTTTTCTAGTGATTCATCCCAAGAGATTCCAGCGATTAGGTTAGCGTCGGAGTTGGAGTTGTAAACCGAGGATGTAATGGTTTTGTCGAGATATGTCATGTAGTTAAAGGAGATATCTTGGAGAGATGGGTTGGCGGTAGGTTTATCATAGGGTTTAGGTGATTGGATGGCGTTGTTTGATGCGAGATTTAATCTATATTGAACATAGCGCTTGTTATCAAAAGCGTTAAGGCTAGCTCCACTAGCAAGATTAGTTTGCCAAGCAGTCCAACTAGAATCATTGGTGTCCAAAGCATCGCCAGCGCGAGCATCAACAGTGAGAGAGGGGGTACTGATGCTGTTTGCTGTGGTGGTTTTGTTGTAGGTTAAAGTGGTGAAATCTCTAGGATTGGTAAGGTCTATTACGGAAGAAGTTTGAATGCCAGAGACGTTGTAATAGATTGATCCGTTTCCTCCAGCTTGATAACCGGTTCCGCCAGTTGCAGTATTAGTTAAATTATATCCAGAAGCTTTGGTGAAATTTAAAGAAATCCTTCCCCCTGCTCCACCACCACCAGCATTGTATGATCCAGTTCCTCCATTTCCTCCCTTAGCCCTGATTGTTCCGGAATTAGTGATTGACCCTGATTGAATCCAAATCGATCCACCAGAACCAGCGCCTCCTCCACCACCTGTTCCATTTGAACCATTGCCACCGTCTGCCAATATTGAACCAGTCAAAGAAAGGGTGCCAGAAATTACTAACTTTGCAGAACCACCTCCTGCACCACCAGTTGCAGAGTTAGAACCTCCTCCGCCTGAACCTAGATCGGTTGGTTGAGATGTTGAGTCTTGTTTATACTCTGACCCACCAGAAGCACCACAGCCAGCCAAACCACTTCCACCAACTCCTCCGTACCCTCCTCCTCCGCCACTTCCCTGAGTCGTACAAGTAGTTTTTCCCCCACCCCCAGTTCCATTACCTATGGTATTAATTACTCCACCACTCAACCCCTTCCCTGTCACATCAATCTTCCCCCCACTCGCAATATCCACATTCCCTCCCACCGCCATATTCACCGAATGAGTTTGGGCGGTGGTGTTGGCAGTGCTTGTGATTGTGCCAGAGCCTCCGATAGTTAGATTATTTGTGATAGTTAATTTGTTAACATTGATGTCCACTAATCCATTAGAAAGAGTCAGCGTCGAAACCGCACTTGATCCAATTGAAAGAGAATTAATAGTTTTCCCTCCAGCGAGATCAAGAATTGGTTGGTTGGCTGAAGCAGTATTAATGACTACGTCATCAACTGATTCCGGGGATGATCCATCACAATTAGTCCAATTATTCTTATTTGCCCAATCTGTAGAAACACTTCCATTCCAAGTGCATGTTTGTGAAGCTCCTACTAATTCATCAACTCCGATATCCCATGTTCCTGATCTAGTATATCCATCAATGTCATCATTAAACGGAAAATTCGCATCAGCAGTTAAGTCTGTTCCAAGATTTTTTGCTCCTGTGTCGTTAGAAGCAAGATGATAAACATCTGCATCAAATGTCACTCCAGAAGTGGCATTGGTGACTTGAGACCACGCACTACCTGAAAATATATTCGTATAATTTGAAATTATATTATTTTTAGCATAACTTGTTCCAGTTGATTGATTTTTATTAAATGCATAATAGCAATTAATTACAGTATTATTATAAAAATACCCCTCTCCTGAATTTCGAGATAAAAAACCTCCACTATAACTAAGTGTGGAAATAAAGCCATCCGAAATATTATTAATAAATATTCCATTTGTTACTGTTTGCATTGAAAATCCAGCCATTCCATTAGAAGAACCGCTAAAAGAACCTTGCTGAGCATAGCAACCTACAAATTTTACAAAAGAACTATTTCCCCAAAAAACAGCATGGGAAGTTCCCCCTGATTGGTTTAATTTTCCAAAAATATCATAAGCCCCAGCATAATTTTCAGCTAAATAAATAATTCTTCCATAAGTAGCTGTTGATGCTATTTCAAACCTAACCCCACTCGTCGGAGTCCCTCTCTGCCCACTGGCGGCGCGAATCACTCGAAATAAAGTTGCCGAGGTGTTGGTGGCTCCAGTAATGGTGACTGAATCATTATATGGCGCTCCGTCTTGATAGGCAGTCAAAACAAATCCGGTTTGCACAGCAGTGCCGGAGGCAATGGTGCCAGTGATATTGGAAACTGCGAGAGACACTCCGCTTGTCACTCCAGTAATAGTGAGAGTTTGTCCACCCACACTGACTGTGGATTCATTGAGAACACAACTGTCAAAAAGTGTGGTGCTGGCCACATAGAGAGTGTTGCCTGAGCTGGATTGATCAGTGGTCGTGACAGAAGCTAAATTAACATCAGTTAAATCTTCCCAGGTTTGCAAAGATGTAAAAGTTTTTCCTGTGCCATAGGTATGCACTGTGTAGGCTGTTGGCAATCTTCTTGAAGTTGCCGCACTCACATCATTAGACGTCAAAACTAATAACAAAGTTATTGAGAAGAAAAATAGTATTAGTGAATTTTTGTTTATATTTAATTTCATTAGAAAACTTTTTTTTATTTTAAATACCTAAAATCTAAGGCAAAAATTATCCCTCTTTTAGGATTCTTATTTCGGAATTTTTTTTATATAATTCCACAACTAAATTATATCATAAATTCAAGAAAAAATCTTGCTATCTGTGGATAACTCCCCCACCACTTTTTAACCTATTTTAATGAGCGTTAAAAAATAAATAGAATTACTTAAATAAATCATAAAAGTGGTGGGGGATAAATTTTGACACAAAAAAATCTCGATAATATCGGGATTTTTCTTTATGAACTTTATAGACTTTAAGAACTTTATGAACTCACTCTACCACCGCCTTAATCCTTCGCACCCCAGCAGAAGAACTTTCTTCTTTTTTTATTTTGAAAACGCCTTCGATGTCGCCGGTGTTTCGAACATGCGGGCCACCACAAATCTCATTGGAAAATCCAGCAATGAAATATACTTTCACTCGCTCACCATATTTATTTTCAAAAGCACCTTCTGCTCCCTTCTCTCTCGCTTCATCTAGTGTCATTTCTTCTATCACGATATCGGTCTTGGAATTTATCGCTTCATTCACATAATCCTCCACAGCTTTTTTTTGTTCCTCCGTCATTTTGTCTGAATGTGAAAAATCAAAACGAATTCGTTCCTCTGTGATGTTTGATCCTTTTTGATGAACATTTTCCCCGAGAACACGCCGTAGTCCCGCCAGCATCAAATGCGTCGCGGTGTGAAGCGCCGTTATTTTCTCACTATGATCAGCCAATCCGCCCTTGAATTTCCCAGCTGAAGCAGTGCGAGAAAGTTCTTGATGCTTTGCAAATTCTTCTTTGAATTTTTCTTCATCAATTTTTATATTTTTTTCTTTGGCAATTTCTCTTATTAATTCTATCGGGAAACCATATGTTGCATACAAATTAAAAACTATTTTTCCTGATAATTCTCTGCTTATTGTTAATTTATCCTCATTATCATTTATTTCTAAAAAATCACCCTCTTCATTAATAGACAAAAAATTACCCACGGCTTTATCAAATTCTTTTAGCCCCTTTTCCAAAGTCTTTCTAAATTTTTCTTCCTCTTTTTCCAACTCTTCAAAAATATTTTCTGACTTCTCCAATAAATCAGTATAAGCGTCTTGATAATATTTGATGTAAATCTTAGCAATATCAGAACAAAAATTATTTTCTATTCCAAGTTTGTGAGCAAATCGCACTGCTCGCCGAATTAACCGACGCACAAAATATCCTTGATCCTTATTGCCAGGATAAGCCCCATCAGCAATCAGAAATGTTGCGGCGCGAAGATGATCTAAGATTACGCGAAAAGCTTCTTTGTTATCTTCATATTTTTTTCCAGATAATTTTTCAATCTCTGCTTTAGCTTTTGCAAAAATATCAGTCAGAAACATATCTGGATTACCATTTATCGCTGCCAAAATTCTTTCTAAGCCTCCACCAAAATCAACATTTTGCTGTTTCAAAAGTTCAAAACCTGTTTGAGTTTTGATATATTGCATAAAAACATTATTCCCAATTTCCAAAAATCTTCCACAATCACAATTAACATGACACGGCTGATTTCTCCATTGCGAATTTTCGTGAATTTTCAATTCCACTCCAAAATCCCAAAACATTTCGCTATCCGGTCCTCCTGGTTCTCCAAGTGGCATATTGTTCGGCACACCAGCGCGACTCCACCAATTTTTTTCCACCGGATAATAGAAAATTCGCCCATTTTGCATCCCACCAATCTCCGCATTGTCCACTGCTAAGGCTTCAACATTTATACTTTTGAATAATTCTTGCCAATAAACCACCGACTCATCATCTCGAGAAATTTTCAAACTTTCATCCCCACGAAAAACCGTCACATAAATTTTTTTTGGATCCAGACCAATTTCTTTAGTGAGAAATTCAAACATCCAACCAATTTGTTCTTTTTTGAAATAATCTCCTAGCGACCAATTGCCAAGCATCTCAAAAAAAGTAGTGTGTCGATTGTCGCCCACCTCTTCAATGTCACCTGCACGGAAACTTTTTTGCGAATCGGCAATCCTGCCTCCTAGGGGATGTTTTTCTCCCATAAGATAGGGAATCATCGGTTGCATTCCTGAACCGGTGAAAAGTGTGGTCGGATCATTTTCTGGAATCAAAGAACCGCTTGGCACAATTTGATGTCCCCGTTCTTTGAAAAATTCCAAATATTTTTTTCGAAGTTCATTTGCATTCATAGAGATTATTTTACATTATATCCAATTTCTTTTTCTATCTTTCCATATTCCCAGTCTTTAACATAAGAACTAAATAATTCTCTTATTTTTTGTATTGCTTCGGGAATATAACTTACACCCTTATTGTCTAATTCTCTTTCAATATTTTTTATTTTACTTTCAGAATTAAAATTCCCTCTGGCTGTTTCTATCTCTTTTATTCTGTCTTTTCCAATAGTTGAAATTACAATGCTTGTTAAATTTGATATTGCCATATTTTTTAATAAAAAATTATAACGAAGCTAATTTTCTTTTTAGTCTCTTTATTTCGTCTTCATTTTGCGAAAATTGAAAAGTCACTGTTTCAAATCTTTTTTGTTTTTCACTTAAGTCAATACGCAACCTCTCAGTATCCATTTTGATTTTTCTAATTTCTGCATCCAGCATATTTTTTTCATTGGAAAATTTCTTTTGATCACTGTCAAGCATGCTTAGTTGCATATTCAAAGCATTTAGCTGTCTTTTTTTATCTTCATCGCTCAAATCATTATTTCCGTACATAAATTTATTGTTACTTAATTATTCCCCCACCTAAAATTTCTGATTTTTTGTTATAGAACACAATTGATTGCCCAGACGTCACTGCACGCTGGATCTCATCAAAAATAACTTGGCATCCATTTTTTTGCTTTTTTATCACCACTGGAATCAGAGAACTTCGATATCTAATTCTCGCTAAAACTTTGGCGGGAAATTTAGGCACAGCCAAAATCCAATTTAACTCTTCTAGATTAACAAATTTGGAGAATAAAGACAAATCCTCTTTTTTGTTAGTCACGACAAGACAATTTTTCACAATATCTCTTTTTGTCACATAATACGGTCCGGTTCCGCCGATATTTATGCCTTTTCTTTGACCAAGCGTATAAAGAGAAAGTCCTAAGTGCTCTCCAATAATTTCTCCTTTTGTGTTTTTTATTTCCCCTTTTTTCAATTTTATATTTTTCGTCAAAAATTCTTCCACTGGCATATTTGCCAAAAAACAAATATCTTGTGATTCCGCTTTGTCAAAAACCGGCAAACCAAATTTCTTGGCTAATTTTCTTGTCTCATTTTTTTCTATTTCTCCTAGCGGAAAAATAATTCTAGCTAATTGCTCTTGCTTCAGGCGGTATAGAAAATACGACTGGTCTTTATTTTTATCCCTTGCTTCTAACAGTTGATATTTTTTCTTTTTTATAATTCGCGCATAATGACCGGTAGAGATATAATCAATTCCTAATTTATCCGCTATTTCAAACAAAGTTTTAAATTTCAAATTTTCATTGCAAAAAACACACGGATTGGGAGTTCGCCCGGCTATATATTCTTTCAAAAAATATCCCACCACTTCTTTTTTGAATTTTTTTCGTACATCAACAATCTCCAAGGGTATGTCCAAAATTTTGGCAATTTTTTGCGCATCCCTGATTGCTTTTTTGTTACTTTTTTCTTCATCAACTTTCCACATTTGCAAATATACCCCCCTAACATCAAAACCCTGCTTTTTGAGCAGGGCTGCTGACACACAGGAATCGACACCGCCTGACATTCCTAATAATACTTTCTGGCCATTTTTTTTCATTTATGAAAAAACCATTGGAGAATTAAAAATTTTGAGAAATTATTGTTTGAGAATTCGAATTTTATCTAAAAATTTTCATTGGTAGCCGTTGATTGAGGAAAATTTTTAGTTATAAAATTCTGATTTCGAGTTTAATTTCAAAAAAATTTTAATTCTTCAATGACTTAACTTATTATTTTCTATTCTTTTGGATATATTGAAAGTTTGCGAATTTTTTGCATCTTCCGCTATCTTTTGACCCTCAGAAACCGTAAACCAAGACAAGAGAAAACTCAATATTATCATCACTAAAAATGCCCAGTGGCTCGGAATATTTCGATTTAAATTAATTTTACTCATTACCTTGGTTGTTTTTTGTTTGGTTTATCAAATTTCTCACGTCAGTTAAATTAACTTCCGATTTTTTTCGCAGAGACTTGAATTTTTTTGGTGCAATGTGCGACATTTGAGAAAGACTCATTGGTTTGTCAGCTGAAACAATAACATCCGGTTTTGAATTTTGTTGTCCCTCCTCATTTTGCGAATATTTTGGAGCAATTTCTCTTTTCGCCACATAGCTCTGTTTTTCTTCTTTTTCCTTTTGATTTATCGCTCTGGCTCTTTGATATTCCTTGAGACATTCCTTGCAAAAAGTCGGCCGTTTTGGATCAGGCGCGAATGGTACTTGAATTTTTTCATCACAACTACTACAAATAGCATCGTACATTTTTTTCTCTTCTTTTTTAATTTCAGAGACAATATTTTTTTCAACTGGAGCAATAGGCACACTAGGAATGGCTGTTGGAATTTCCGCCTTAATCAATACTTCATTTTTTATACTGACGATATCCTTTTCTGTATTATTTAAATTTGATTTTTTTATTTGTGGATTAGGAATGATTATATTTTTTTCTTTTGTTTGCTGTGAATTAGTTTTCTTATCAGAACTTTCATTTTCAAATTCTTCAAAATCAAACATTCCACTCCAGCGGGCAATCTTTTCCTCCACTTCCGCTCTGGATTTGCCATAGCGTTCACGCGAAACAGCAATCACTTTTTCTTCATTGCTTTCAGTATCAGTAAGACTTATCGGCGGGAGAGAAGTGGCACTGAAAGCATCCCCGGCAATTCCATCGATCATTAGTTTCAAATACATTTGATATTTGGAAAGGTTCACAATATCATTCATCAAAAAAACAGGATCGAATTCTTTTTCCAAGGCTTCGGCGTCTTCGGCGCCAACGCGAAAAGATACAATTGTTCCAACGTTGCCAAAGATAGCATCGCGCACAGTAGTGTTGCCATCAAAAATCAACTGATTAACATATTGATGAGCTAAAATCAGGGCCAAGCGATATTTTCTGGCTTCCGACAAAATATTAGCAAAAGATTCAGTAGCAAAGTTTTGAAATTCATCAACATAAAGAAAGAAATCTTTTCTTTCGCTTTCTGGAATTTCTACTCGTCCCATTGCTGCCAGCTGAATTTTTGTCACAATCATTCCACCTAGAAGTCGCATAGCATCTTCTCCAATTCTTCCTTTGGAAAGATTAACAATCAAAATTTTCTGATTATCCATAATGTCTCGCATGTCGATGGAAGATTTTGGTTGACCAACAATATGACGGATAACAAAAGATGACAAGAATTGTCCGACTTTGTTTTGAATAGCCGCTACGGCTTCTTTTCTGAATTTGTCTTCCCACTTATCGAATTCATTGAGCCAAAAAGATTTTACTACCGGGTCTTTTATCTTTGGATAAACTCTCTTTCGATAGTTAGCATCGCTCATCATTCGATTCACTCCTAGCATAGTCGATCCCGGATAATCCAAAAGAGCCAAAATCGTATTATTCAAAATATATTCCATTCTTGGACTCCAAACATCTGGCCAGATTTTTTTGAAAACTCCCATCATACCGGAAGCCACTAAATGTTTTTTGTCCTCCTCAACTGATTCCAAAATGTTAAAAGCAATTGGAAACTCTTTGTCAGCCGGATTGAAATAGACCACGTCATTTATGCGATTAGCCGGAACAGCCCGAAGCATTTTTTCTGCCCCTTCGCCGTGCGGATCAACATAACACATTCCATGTCCTGAGCGAATATCTTGAATTGCCATGTTCTCCAACATGTTAGACTTTCCCATTCCAGTTTTTCCAATCACATACATATGACGTCTGCGGTCATCTGTTTTTATCCCAAAACTTCTTTCTTGGTTTCTAAAATTAGTTTTAGCAAAAAGATTTATCTCTGCCATTTTTTAAACGATGCTAATCCGCTAATATATGCGAATCCACGAATTGCGAATTCATATTATTAGCGATTAGCAGATTAGCATTTATTCGTTGATTAGCATCACGTTACTCTATTGGTAAATTAGCTGGTGCGCTACCCAATCTTCCGGCAGTTCTTTGCACTGCAGGAGATTTCACTCCCATATCAGGGAAATGAAATACTGTGGCCAATTCTTTGGTAGAGAAAACCATATTAACCCCATCCGTATTACGACATCTATAACGATCTAATATTTTTCTCTTGCGAAAATTCGCCCGAGGAGCAGTAAAAAATATTTTTCCATATGTCTTAGAAATATCATTAGGCTTAAACTGATTGTAATTCATATCATTAAATTGTTTCAGCGCTCCGATAAAAGAAGATTTGAAAGATGCATCCCAATTTTCTTTTCTTGCTAGATATATATAACGCATTTTAGTCTTAAAAAGATTTCTCCCTAAATTTTCTTCAGTGGCCTTGAGGATTTCCTTTTCTCCTGGTGAAAGTCGAAATTCAAGTGGCGCCTCTTCTTTTTTTTCTGCCTTAGAAAATTCCACTGGAGTTGATAAGCCTTTGGTTAAATTAGAAAAAACATCTATCAAATGACCGCCCAATCCCATCGGCTCAATCACTTTTTCTCCTTTGAGTTTTTTTATCACGTCAACATGATTCTTATTGTCTGGCTCTGGCAATGGCTGCAAAACATATTGAAGCCAAATATGTTGACCGGGTCCAAGTAATCCAATCACTTCAGCAATAGCTGCCATTGGATCATTCATCTCGCCCGTCACAGTTTCTTCAAATTTGTCATAAGTCTTAATGGGAATTGGATCTTTCGCCGTAAATTCAAAATCAGTTCCCCAGAGATCCCATTTTTTATTGGGAATAATTTTGGGAAAATTTTGAGTATAATCCGGCACCTCTAAAACCTCTGCGTCTGGATATTGCGCATAAATATTAGCTTCAACAAGACCTAGGAGTCTTTTTTGTGTGCGAATATAGAAATGAAGTTTGCCTTCTTCTCCAACAATTTCCAAACTAAATCTATCATGATGCCATGCTCCTTTTAAATATTCATCGAAAGTATTGTATGTTGACAAAACCCCAGACATACTAGAAAAAATTGTCTCCATCATTTTTGGTCCTTTCTCAATTTCTCTTGGAGGTATAACTTCTAAGAGTGTCCATTTTTGAAGTTTACGCCAAGAATTGACAGATTTAACAAGGGTGAAATCCTTCCAAGTAATTTTAAAGATATACCAAAACATTATCGGTAAGATAATCCACCAAAAAAAACTGATGGCTTGCCATAAGGCTACAAATATTGCAAAGATGTCCGAAGCGTTGTTCATGACATTTGTCATTCCTTACGAAATACGAATTAGTACGAATGTACGAATACGAAATAAACTAAGAAAATATAAAAAATATTTTTAATTCACATTAGTACATTCGTAAATGTTCGTAATTCGTAAGGATTAGTCTATTTTTTTATGTAATAACAATCATCTTCCCTTTCAAAAATTTTAGCGTTATTCAAATTAATACTGATTGTAGTTTTTTTCACTTTTCGAACTCTCAAAACTTCTTCAATTATTTCTTCTTTTTTAAGTGGTTTTTTCTTTTCTTGCAAAATATTTTTGATCACTTCTTGAATCGTCCCTTCGGAATATCCCCATTCCTTGAGCGCATAGATTCCTCGGCCAATGAGAACAAATCTTTCATCTTTGATTAGTTCGTTATGCACTGTTTGCGGATGAGCCTTTCTTTTGCCTAATTCAAATTTATCTATAAGACTGGCAATCTCCACAAAATGCAAAGGCTTTTTATGTTCCTTGAGAACTAAATGCACTCTTTCTCGCGTTCCTTTTGGTGAAACTTCCGCCCAATTTTTCATCCCTCTCTTACCGAATTTATTTTTCTTGATGTTAGCTGAAGTTTTGAGAAAATTTAGAATTTTTCCTTTTGGCAAGTGTGGCAAAGCAGAAAAAAGTTTCTCAATGATTTCCTCGTCACTAAACAACTTTTTTTCTTCTTTGACAATTTTTTCTGCCTCAGTTAAAGTTTTCTTCACCTCAGAAAGTATATCTTCAGAAACAGTCCAAATTTTTTCAAAAACATTTTTTTCTTCAGCTTCTAGGATTCTCTTAGAACAAAGAGCGAAAAACTTTATAGCATTTGCTTCTGCCTGTCCATTGGAATTAAATTTTTCAATAATTTCGCTTACTTTTATTATACCATCGTTTTTATTAATTGTAAAAATTATTTTTTCCTCGGCGCTCACAAAGCTTTCGTGTTCCGTTTTGGCGGAGATATTTCGAAGTGCTTCGAAGATTATCTGTCGTACTCTTTCTCGAGTTATTCCATAGTGACGCCCGATCTTATCCAACGTTTCTCGATTTCCATTTAAAAGACCGAATCTTTTTTGTACTATTTCCCTCGAACGTTGATTCAACCCCAAAAGCAGATCATTTGATAGACCTAAAAATAGCGATTTTTTGTCGCCACTGCCAATTTTTGAATTTTTACCCTTTTCCTTGTTATTAACCATTTTTTTAAATATATTAACTCATACATGCCCACTTAGGTGGGCTAACCACATACTTTTTTAATTCAAACTATTCTAGCATAGATTGTATATTTGTCAAGTCTTTTATTATTATGCTACATTGAAAGAGAACTTATGAAATATTTAAACGCGCTAAACAAAATTGCTGGGGTAGGAGCAAAAAGAATGCAATTGCTTTTAAATTTTTTCGAAACCGGTGAAAATATTTGGCACGCCAGCCTAGAAAACCTCAAAAATAGCGCTGTTGGAGAAAAATTAGCCGAAAAAATATTCTTGGAAAAAGCCAACATTAACCCTGATTTCGAATGGGAAAAAATGCAAAAAGAAAATATCCAGATGATTACCCTTCCCGATTCGCTCTACCCTGCCCTTCTCAAAGAAATTAACAATCCCCCATATATTATTTATACAAAAGGAGAATTTAATATAAATGCCTCTCCGATGATTTCCATTGTTGGCTCAAGAAGATACACCGCTTATGGTTCACAAATTGCCACCAGTCTTGCCAAAGATTTAGCTAGCGCTGGTGTTATTGTTGTGAGTGGCATGGCGCTCGGCATTGACACCTTCGCTCACCGAGGCGCGCTGGACAATGATGGGCGGACTATTGCTGTTCTTGGCAACAGTTTAGATGATATAAATATTTATCCAAGAGATAATTTCAATTTATCTCGTGAGATAATGAGAGGTGGAGCGCTTGTTAGTGAATATCCACTAGAAATGCCTGCTGGACCGATGACTTTTCCTGCGCGTAACAGAATTATCGCTGGGCTCACCCTTGGAACAATCGTAATTGAAGCAGGAGAAAAAAGCGGTTCACTCATCACAGCTAATATGGCTTTGGAATATAATCGAGAAATTTTTTCTGTGCCTGGTTCAATTTTTTCCCCATTGTCTTTTGGCACCAACAATCTCATAAAATCTGGCGCCCGCGTTGTCACTGGGATAAAAGATATCCTAGAAGAATTAGATTTAAACAAAGAAACCACAAGGAAAGAACTATCTCCAAAAAATCCAACCACTGCTGAAGAAAAAATCCTGCTGAAAATTATTTCCGCTGATCCGCTTCACATTGACAATATTGCGAAACTAGCTAAACTGCAGACAGCAATGTGTTCCGGCACACTTTCAATGATGGAAATTAAAGGCTGGGTAAAAAACATTGGCGGACAAAACTATATTCAATTATAAATTTTAAAATTTACACACATGAAATTAGTAATCGTTGAGTCTCCAACCAAGGCCAAAACTATTTCCAAATTTTTGGGAAAAAGTTTTATCGTGAAATCATCCTACGGTCATGTTCGCGATTTACCGCAAAAAGAAATGGGTATTGATATTAAGAACAATTTTACTCCGGAATATACCATTCCTTCTAAGGCCCTGCCTAGAGTTTCTGAACTTCAAAAATTAGCCAAAAAAGCTGATGAAGTAATCCTCGCAACTGACGAAGACCGTGAAGGAGAAGCTATCTCTTGGCATCTGCAAGAAGCTCTAAATTTATCCGAAAAAAATACTCAACGCATAGTTTTTCATGAGATAACCAAAACTGCCATTGAAAAAGCGCTTGAAAATCCTCGCTCAATTGATCTCAATTTAGTTGACGCTCAACAAGCACGAAGAGTTTTGGATCGTTTGGTGGGTTATGAACTTTCTCCATTTTTATGGAAAAAAATTAGACGCGGACTCTCGGCCGGCCGTGTTCAATCAGTGGCACTACGCCTTATCGTTGAACGCGAAAAAGAAATCAAGGCTTTCAAACCAGAAGAATATTGGACCATAATAGCTAATTTGAAAAAACAAAAATCTGGTGTTGATGAAATTTTCGAAGCCAAACTTTCCAAAGAAAATGGCAAAGCTTTTGGCAAAATGGGAATAAAGGATAAAAAGCAAGCTGGAACGATAAAAAGTTTTCTAGAAAAAGCTGACTTTGAAATAGAAAATGTTTCCAAAAAAGAAGTTCAAAAAAATCCTCTGCCACCATACACCACCTCCACTTTGCAACAAGATGCCAATAGCCGTCTTGGTTATAGTGCCAAGCAAACTATGGCTATTGCTCAAAAATTATACGAAGGAATAAATATCGGTTCCGCTGGTTCTGTTGGACTTATAACGTATATGAGAACTGACAGCTTGAATCTTTCTATGGAATCCTTGATTTCCGCTACAAAAAAAATTGAAACACTTTTTGGAAAAAAATATGCCCTAGCTAGCCCGCGTTTTTTCAAAAATAAATCCAAGGGCGCGCAGGAAGCTCATGAGGCTATTCGTCCAACTTTTCCCGAGCATGATCCAGAATCGATAAAAGAATATTTGGATTCAAAACAATACCGACTATACAAATTAATCTGGCAAAGAATGATAGCTTCACAAATGGCTAGCGCCATTTTGGATAGCGTCGCGGTGGATATTAAAGCTTTTCAAAAAAATTCTAAAGATAATTATACTTTGCGTGCCAATGGCTCCACCATTAGATTTGATGGCTATCTAAAAATTTATGGCGACAAACTGCCCGTCGCCGAAAATATTTTGCCAGAACTGGAAGGAAAAGAAAAAGTTGATCTAGTTGAAATTAAGCCTGAGCAAAAATTCACCGCTCCGCCCGCCCGCTATAGCGAAGCTGCTCTCATTAAAACAATGGAAGAATTTGGCATTGGCCGACCATCCACTTATGCGCCAACCATTTCCACCATCATTGACAGAAAATATGTAGAGAAAGATGAAAATAGAAAACTTTTTCCATTGGAAATTGGCTTTGTTGTTAGTGATCTTCTAACAGAACATTTTTCTCAAATTGTTGATTATAAATTTACTGCAAAAATGGAAGAAGATTTAGATGAAATTGCTGAAGGGAAAAAAGAATGGGTGCCGGTAATCAAAGATTTTTATGTACCATTTCACAAAAATCTCAAAGAAAAAACCAAAGAAGTGACCAAGGAAAGTTTTCAAGAAAAACTTGGGACAAGCTGTCCGCAGTGTGGCGGGGATTTGATTGTGAAATTTGGTCGTTTTGGAAAATTTGTAGCTTGCTCCAATTATCCTAATTGTAAACATACTGAAAAAACAGAAGATGAAAAAAAGATTGAAGAAGGCATTGAAAAAGAAAATGGCAAAGAAGCTTGCGAACTTTGTGGCGCACCAATGGTGATAAAAAGAGGTAAGTTCGGAATGTTTCTTGGTTGCAGCGCTTATCCTAATTGCAAAAATATCAAAAAAATCGAAAATAAAACTGGCGTCAATTGTCCCAAATGTGGCGTGGGAGAAATCGTCGAACGAAAATCCAAACGCGGACGCAGTTTCTATGGTTGCAATACTTATCCTAAATGTGATTTCGCTATTTGGAACAAACCCAACGGAGAGCTTTGCCCTAAATGTAAAGGTCTTCTGGTTTTTGCAGCAAAAAATAAAATTAAATGTTCCACTAAGGAATGTGATTTTGAAAAAGAAAATCAGCAGTAAGATGTAGTATGACATATAAGTCCGATATTTGTTAAAATTAGCTACATATTAGTTTAAATTCGTGATTCATGATAACCATTGAAGACGTAATCAAAAATGCTAAGTTAAACATCGACGCTCGAAGAGAAGCGTTAATTAGAAATGCCTATCGAGTAGCTTTGTCCGCCCATGCCGGACAAAAAAGAAAATCTGGCGAAGACTATATTCAACATTCTTTACACACCGCCATGAATTTAGCCAAAATAGGTATGGGCTCAAAAACAATTTCAGCCGGACTATTGCATGATGTACCGGAAGATACTGAAGTCACACTGGAAGAAATAGAAAAAAAATTTGGGCCGGAAATCGCCAAAATGGTCGATGGAGTGACTAAGCTTGGAAAAATAAAACTGCGTGGTACAAAAGAAGAAAACTATTTGGAAAATCTTCGCAAGATGTTTTTGGCTATGGCCGAAGACATTCGTGTTGTGCTCATCAAATTAGCTGATCGACTGCACAACATGGAAACGCTTGAAAGTTTGCCACCAGAAAAACAAGAACGAATCGCCAGGGAAACTCTGGAAGTTTTTGCTCCCATTGCCAATCGTTTGGGAATTGGAGAGATAAAAGTCCGACTAGAAGACTTGGCTTTCAAGTTTTTAGACAAAGAAAATTATCAATATGTTTCTAGAATATTGGCCGAAGAGAAAGAAGAAATGAAAAAATATATTGACATAATGATTGCTGATATCCGAAAAGAATTAGCTAATGAAAAAATAACTGTTCTGGATATTTACGGCCGTTCCAAGCATTTCTATAGTCTTTTTCAAAAACTCAAAAAACACGATATGAATATCGATAAAATTTATGATCTCGCTGGCATTCGAATTATTGTGCCAGAAATCGTAAATTGCTATGAAACATTAGGCATTGTGCATAAAAAATATCGCCCGCTAGTTGGACGCATTAAGGATTATATATCCTTACCAAAGCCCAATGGTTATCAATCAATTCACACTACAATTTTTGGACCAGCTGGAAATTTTTTGGAAATTCAAATCCGCACCAAAAAAATGCATGACGAGGCAGAGTTTGGAATTGCAGCTCATTGGATATACTCGGAAAAGAAAAAAGGTTTTAGAAATTTTTTCTTTCGCGAAAAAGCCAAGGTTCCAGAAAAAGAAATTGCCTGGGTAAAGCAACTGCGCGAATGGCAAAATGAACTTGGCAAAGATGACAAGGAATTCATCGAGAGTCTCAAAATTGATTTTTTCAAAAATCACATTTTTGCTTTCACTCCACAAGGCGATATTATCGATCTTCCAGAAGAAGCTACCCCAATTGATTTTGCCTACAAGGTTCACAGTGAAATCGGCGATCGAGCCATGAGTGCCCGAGTCAACGGGAAAATGGTTCCTTTGGATTATAAAGTTAGAAATGGTGAGGTTATTGAAATAATAACTTCAAAAGATCATAAAAATCCCAGCCGAGGCTGGCTCAACTTCGTCAAAACCTCCGCCGCCAAATCACACATCAAGAAGTTTATGAAGAAAGAAGGAATGATTTAGGCTAGGCGTTGCGATTGCGAAACCAAACATATATTGCTAAAGCAAAAATTAAAGCGATTGAAATAGACAGTATGAAAAATGGTTCTGCTCCACTTAGTTTTTCCGTAAGCCACGAAAAATAAGCCGGCCAATATACGCCCACGACTTTTTCATAAAATTCAACCGCTATTTGAATAATTTTTTCTAACATCTAATTGATTCCTAAGATTTCTAGTTAGTATTTTATTCAATAATTTTCCTAATTTGATCTGAAATCTGCTTTGGTGTGCCATTGGGACTGATATTGAGATCTAAAGCACCTAATTTTATCGCTTGGTTTTTTGTTTCCTCTTCAATATTTTCAGAAAATATTATCACTGGAATATTCTTTGTTTCTTCGTATGATTTCATCAATTTCAAAATACCTAATCCCTTGTTTCCACCTTCATTGTCTCGCAAAGCTACATCCAAAAGAACAATTTTACTTTCCCCACCCATAACATATTGTTGCGCGTCATAGGCATTATCAGTTGCAACTGCTATAAAACCTTCGATCAAAAAATCTTTCAGCATAGATTCGATTGACTTTGGATCTCTTACCACAAAAAGCACGCCAATATCATTTTTTTGTCCTGTTGCCATTTGCGGATTTTGACCAGTGATTCTCATTATTTCTAGAACCAACTCCGCAGGCGTAAAGTCTGATTCAATGATAAAATCATCCGCTCCAAGTTCGATAATATCTTCATAATTTCTATGTTTGTCTATATTGCTCATAACAATAATTTTCATATTCGGATAAAAACTACTGCTTCGTATCTTTTCTATCAACTCAAATTCTTTTTCATTTGGCAATGCTAAATTATAAAGAACGATATCTATTTTTTCTTTTTGAGAAATCACTAGTGATTGTTCACCAGTAGCAAGAACAACTTCAAATCCTGAATCAGAAAATTTCCTCTGATACATATCAGCCATTATCGCCTCGACTTCTGCTAAAATTATTTTAGACATTTTATTATTTTAAATTTTTATCCATACTTCGCCATTGTTTCTTCGGATTGCTCAAGGGGGAGTTCAATTATGAATTGAGATCCTTGGTCTTTTCCGGCAGATTCAATCCAAACATTTCCTCCGTTGCCTTCGGTCATCATTTTCACCACATATAGCCCCAGTCCGGTGCCGTTGGCGTTTAGTCTAGTGGTGTCTTTGCCACGAGAGAATTTGGAAAAAAGATGGGGCATTTCTTCGGCAGGAACACCGATACCTGTGTCGGAAACAGTGATTCGAATGTGTTCTTTTTGCAAACATTTTTCCTGTTTTTTGTCGCACAATTCCACGCTAAGCGTCACTCCACCTTTTTTTGTATATTTCACCGCATTATCCACCAAATTAGAAATAACTTCGCGAATTTTTCCCTTGTCCATAATCAGTTCTGGCAATGGATTTTTTGGTTTTATATAATCCAAATAGAGACCATTTTCTTTGGCTTTGAGGGTGAGGTCATTGATTGTGTCTTGGCAAAGTTCTTCTATTTTTGCTTTGGCAAATTCAAATTTCAGACTGCCTGATTCCAGTCGGGAGATATTCAACAAATCTTCCACGAAGATAATCTGGACTTCGTTGGATTTATATACTTTTTCCAAAACCTCTTTGACTTCTTGGGTAATTTCACCATAGGAACCTTCTATCATCATAGAAATGAATCCTTTGATGACAGTTGGTGATCTTCGCAATTGATGCGAGGCCATAGATACAAAGTCATTTTTGGCTTGATCTAGTTGTCGCAGTTTGTCATTGGCAACTGCCAAAGAATCTGCCATTTTTTGCAGTTGGTCTTTTCGCTCGGTGATTTCTTGATTGGCAATTTCCAATTCTTCCTTTTGTTTGATTTCTTTTTTGACTGAGATGATAAGAAACCAACCAAAAACGATTATTAGAGTTAAGGTTATGCCAGTGAGAATTTGATTAGTGAAGGATCTTATGAAAAAGAATTGCGAACCAATGAGGATGACAAGCGTAATCACCAGAGCTTGCGCACCGATTAGTTTTATACTAAACACTTCAAACTTCACAATCAAATACGCGAGCATCGCCATAAAAAAGGTCATACCGAAAAGGCCGTAGAATTCTAGGTTATATGAATTTCCAATGAGGAGACTTGAAATATATCCCGTGATAAAAAAAGAAAAAAGAAAAAGTTCTATGCCTATTCCCAAAAACATGATTTGTTTTTTCATTTCTCTTTCCGCTTTTCGATATCTTGTAATTAGGATAAAAAGAATCCACAAAAATGACAAGAGGCCAATGCCATAATAATAATTTGCATAATATACCCCCTCGTTTGTAATACCACAAAAAACAGAACTCTCAAATATTTCAATATTATATTTAGTTGGAGCAAGAAATATAACTGGCAATAGTGATGCTCCCATAATCAACTTTTTCCAAAAAACAAGATCATTTTTTTCAATAAATACATATACGAAATAAAGGGACAGTAAGCATAAAATAGAATATAGAATCCCAAAAAAACTCCAAACAAACATAATTATTTCGCTGTTATTATTTGTCCAAGTGATTAGATTTATGAATGTCCACAAGGAAAAAGTTATCGATATAGCTAGTAAAATTTTGCTCACCAAAGAATGTCTGTTTTTGAAAAACACAAAAAAACCAATCAGCAAAGATACGAACATAGCTGGCAAATGTGAATAATAAAGCAGAGCAGGAACATCCGAAGAGATGATGAGATATTGCGGGTCTGGATAGCTAGGACAAATCATTTTTTTTATTTTATTAATTTTTATACTCCCATTCTATATATTCATAAGACTCCCCTACTGCTGGTTCCCATTTTTCTATATTCCGAATATCCGTGATGTTATCTTTGAAAATATTTTTTATTTTATCATTAAGTCCATTTTTTTTTCTAGCATGAATTGAAAATTTATCGAAACCTCTTTTATTAGCTTCTTCGCAAACAGCTAGAATAAGTTTTTTTGCTCCACCAATACCTTGAAATTCAGGAAAGATTTGGATAGTTTCTACATAAAAACCCTTGCGTTCCTTAAATTTGTCGTCATATTTACTAAGCTCCTTGATTTCTTTATTATGAAACCTTGCCAAAATATATCCAGCCACTCTTTTCCCATCCTTCAAAAAAATATTTATATTCTCAGCATCTCCTAGCATTTTCTTGTAATATTTGTCAGCATCCTCATATTGCCATTCTGCGGGGAAACATTCCTTTTCTAATTTTAATATTTCATTAAGTGCACCAACACTAAAATGGTTAACTATTTCAATTATCTGCTTTGAATTTTTTAAATTATTTTTTAACATTTTTTTTTAATTTCTTTGCCATATTTCTCCGTATCTCTGATTTCCAATTTAGGATTCATCCACGAAAACATTTGCCTATTTTTTCTCTTCTTCTCCGCCATATTTTTATCTTAGCTTTTACTAACTTTATTGTATCACAAAAATAAAAAAATGCCAGAATGGCATTTTTCAAAAATGACAAGATGAATCTTAATCAAAAATGGCCATTATCATTATTGCAATAAACAATAATTCTCCGATTATACCAACAATAAAAAGACCGTTTGAAAAATTCTTTTGACCACCGACTCTAAAATAAATTGCTGAAAGAATAAGCACCGCAGAAATCATTCCTAGAACTTGACCCATAATTTTTAATATTAAAAAGTTAGAAATTTCACTTATTCACCAAGTCTTTTCTTCGTTCAATTAAACAAGCGATGACATAGAAAAAGATAAGATTAAAAATAGTAATTAAACCTGCATAAATAAATATAAAAATCATATCAGCTTCTTCGTTATTAGCAACTAACTCAGGCTGGCTAAATAAGGTGATTACTGATTGAGTTAAGGATATCAAAAAAGTAGGAATGGCAGAAACAATATAATAAAACAAAAAAACAACCGCAAATATCGTGCCCTCGATATAGCCACTTGGTTCTATGTATTGCAAAACAAAGAAACTGACAGGATGAATGAGTCCGCCAATCAGACAGGTGATTATTTTAAATTTAGTTGGTTTTAGAAATTTTTTCATATCTACTGCTTTCTTCTCTTACTTTTATTTTTCCTAGCCTCTCCTTAGTCTTATCTTACTATATATTTCGAAAAAGAAAAACAGGCTCTTGGATTTTTCCAAAAGCCTGCCCTTAAGATATTTGTACTATTTTTTTAACTTTGATTTAATCGTTATTTTCTTCATTCTTTTCTGCCAATGGCGGAGATTGTAATTTTTCTTCAGCCATCATTCCTTCAAAATTTTCCATCTGCAAATCCAAATAAGGATAATCAACAACCAACCCGGATTCGCTTTGAATCCAAATGGTTTTGCCTTCATCTCCTTCTACGATAAATTTATAATACGGAGTAAAGGGAACTCCAATCTCATAAGGCTCGTCGAGTGATGGCAAAGAAATGAAAATATTAGTGAGTCCCTGAAAAGAAAAATCGCTTCCAAACCTTTGCTTGGCCAACTCAAAAGCCTTATCCTCAGAAATTCTCGGGTACGGATCAGTGAGTGGATATTTTTCCGCCTTTCTGTATTCCTCTTGTGTTTGCATATCCGAAAAAGCTGGAGGAAATGGCTCAACGTTGCCCGCTTCGAGAATTTTCTCGTCTCCATTTTCTTCTATTATAGCAAGGACTGCCCTAGCCATAATTTCTCCCTCAGAATTGCGAAGAACCACTACAAAATGCCCTGGGCTTTTATCTCTCGGTTTGGTATTCTTGACAAAAACCATTTCGCTGGCGATAGCCTGAGAAAAATCCATATCAGCGTATGAATCATAGAGAGTGTGAACAAGCTGGATAGCTGACGATCCTATTTCCTTTTCAGTAGAAACCCGATACCGCAAAGAATCTTCCCCTTCCTCATTGTTTCCACTCGAAATGCTGTTCTCTTTGACAATTTTCGGTTCATTCTCTCTTTTTGCAACTACCGCCTTGCCTTTCTCCTTTTTTTGCAAAATAGTTGCAATTTTATTTTTGCCAATACTTGCGTTTTCTTTTTCTGATTTTAGGAATATAAAAATCAGAACGAAAACAAAAAGAAACGCCAATCCAACAATAATTATGTTTTTTCGATTAATCATAAATTCTCCTTTTTAATGTGCTTTTTGGTTTTGGTTTTTGAATATTTAGAAACACTATTCTGATTTTATTGTTTAATAAAAATATATAAATCTACTATTCTTTACAATTTAATTCAGCTAAAAAATTTCCACTAAAAATTCCTACTAACAAAAGTAGGTAGGTTAACACGTAGCTACTAATAAATAAAATAATAAAATAAGGTGAAATAAAATAGAAAAAAAATAATTCTAAACTTCGACTACCAGATTTAACAAAAATAAAAAAACTCAAAATAAACATGACGACAGCACAAAAAAGCATGATACTAGGTTTAAAGAAAAATTCTATTAATTTGTTATTTTTAATATCAATTACACTTTCCAAAAAACCAACAATTAAATACATACTAAAAAAAACAAGAATATAGATAAAAAAAGATCGTACCAATAAAGCCCCGTAATCATTTTCATAGTTGAATAATTTTTCTACTATTTTCCATTGGATAATTGTCCAAATTACTAACTGTACTGGGGAAAAAAACAATGTTTTTCTGAATATTTTTCTAAAATAATCTTTTTTATTCTTAATCATATTTTAAATTTTAATTTAATTTACTAAAAACTATTTGCTGACAGAAGAATATATCTTCTGTCAGCTTTTCCACTCCAGACTCACGCATAGATTAAAAAAACCGATTCAATCATCCACTGATTGGCGAAGATTATTTTTAGGCAACCACCATTTGGTAAATAGATCCTTTACCCAAGTTCTCGGCCTAAGCGCCTCATAACTTGAAGCAAAAGAAGAGCCATAGAGAGGATCGTCAACGTAAGAGCCTTGGAAAAATTTATTGGCGCTATCCATTCTTAATCCCTCTATCAACATCCAATGTTTCATGGGAGTTTTTGGCGTTCCCGATGGGGAACAGGCATTTCCAGCAATAGCCAGGGGTGTTTTTTGATCTTTCAGTTCTTCGCGAATCCTCTTAAAAGCAGATGATTCACTGCTGTGATCATTGATTTGGAAATTTTTACCCGTTCGAGATTTAAGTATGTCCCTTAAATTTCCAGCGCTGACTCCGCCCCATACTTCCGGATAGAGAGTCGCTAAATAATACTGGGAATGTTTTTCTCCCGTAAGGTATTCGCTCCAGCATTGAGCCACGGCCACACCACAAAACACCAACTGCTCTTGTGAGTGACGCGGGACATCTACCTTATATTCCCCTGCCACGCCAATTCCGTAAAAACTCAACATCAGAAAACATACTGCCACGAGCATCACCGATCTTTTTTTCATGCTGCACCTCCAAAGTTTTACTGTTTATTGTTTTGGGATAATGTTATTATCCCACGAAATCCTATTAAAGAACTGTCCAAAAATATAACAAATAAACATCCTAATTTTTACTGACTTTATTGTAGCATAAAAATGAAAAAATGAAAGCCTTAATATTTTCCAATACCACCCAATAAATATTTAAGGGGCACTACGATTATTCGTAAATGCCCCATTATAATCCGACAATATATTTAATTAAATTATTAAATATTTTTCTTCCCTCATCTTGAGAATTATTATTTTCTGGATGAAATTGGAAACCGAACTGTTTTTTACCTCTAACCTCAACAATCTCACAACCATCCTTTGAATGTGCTAAACAAAAAAGTTCTGCCGGAATGTTTCGAATAGCAAACTGATGTTTTTCCGAAACGATAAAATTGTTTTTATCTTGAAAAATCATATGATTTACATCAGAGATTATCTCAACTAAACCTTCACTTTTTTTAGACAACTTAATTATCTTGGCTCCATAAGTAAAACACAGAATCTGGAAACCGTAGCAAATACCAATCATAGGAATTGAAATATTCCGGATGAGATTAATTTCACTAAAATTCTCTGAAACATTTAATGAATGACCATCTGATAAAATAATCAATTGATATTTTTCAAAATCACAAGTACTAATATCTCGAAATGAAATAATTTCAACTTTGTGATTGCTTAATAAAGCAAGATAATCATTTAATGTATCAGAACCATTATCAATTAAAAGAACATTTAAACTAATCAAATTTCTTCCTCCTTTTATGATTTTTATTTTATTTTTTTCCATTATTATTTTACTACTCGATTCATAATTTCATCAAATAACCTTGCGAATTCTTCCATATACCCAGTATTAAATATTGAAAAATGATCACCTTTAACGAGATAGGTTTTTATTGGCTGATTTAAATATAAATTCCAATCATTTTTTCGCTTAACAAGACTACCATTTGCTTCAAAAAAGTCAACCTTAACTTTAACTTTTTTAGTAGGAACATAGAATGCTTGAGCATTCGCATCAGTTCTCATCACATTTAGATAATAAATTAGATTTTGAAAATTAATACTGTCGAAATATGGGATTGCCTTAGCTCTGTCTTTTGGGATATCCTTTTTAATAATTTCCATAAGATCTTTTTGATGTTTGGAGGCATTAAATATTTCAACAAAGTTTTTCCAGAAATATTCTTCATTATTACTCAATTTATCACTTATACTAGAAATATTAGCCCTAGCTAACCATTTGCAAATTAATTTCTTTTCTGTTTCTAAATTAAAACGTGTTTTTTTCTTTGGATCATTACTTAATTCAAGTAATGCGTAATTATTGACCATATGAATTCTTTTTCTATCATTAATAATTGGCGGTGCAGAATTAATTATTGACAAAAAATCAACTTTTTCACCACTTGATTCAAGTTGCAATGCAATTTCAAATGCCCTCACTCCTCCGAAGCACCAACCTGCCAATAAATATGGCCCCTCTGGTTGAATTTTTTTAATTTGCTTTATGTAAGATTTCGCCATTGACGAAATAGAACGATTTTTAGGAGAAAAATCATTAAATCTATCCGCTCTTAAGCCCCAACAATTTATTTCTGGTGAAAAAGAAGAACAAAATAAAATGTACGGCTGAATTTCACCATTTCCAGCATGAATTAAAAATAAATTCTTATTTTGATTCGTTCCTTTTTTAAGGAAAACGAGATTGTTCATCTTGCTTTAAATTAGCACTTATATATTCCGCTTGCTTTTCTATTGTAGATAAATTTATAATATCGTTTACGGATATATTTATCTTAAATTTATTTTGTAATTCCAAAACTAACGATGTTAATAACAATGAATTTCCACCTAACCGAGTAAATTCTGATTTAATCCCGCAATCTTTAATATTCAATAGTTTTTTCCAAATATTTTCTATTGTCTTCTCTGTTTTATTTTTTGGTTTGACATTTTTTTCTTCCAGAAAATCTGGCCTGAATGTATCCACTATAAATTTTCGATCAATTTTACCAGTAGTTGTGAGTGGCATCACATCCAAATAATAAAAACGAGTTGGAATCATATAGGAAGGTAGTGTTCTTTTTAAATTTTGCTCTATTGCGTTATAGTTAATTGCTTCATTATTTTTAGTAGTGAAATAAGCAATAATTTGAGATTCTTTTCCTTTGTGAGAGATAGGCATAATGACACTCTTATCAATAAAATCGAGCTTATCCATAACTGATTCAATTTCATTTAACTCTATTCTATATCCCCTAATTTTAATTTGAAAATCATTTCTTCCTAAAAATTCAATTGGACCATTAGCTGTTTTCCTTCCTAAATCACCAGTTTTAAAAACTTTTCCTTTTTTCATTACGGGATCAGTTATAAATACCTCCTTTGTTTTTTCTAATTGATTCAAATAACCCAAAGCCAAATAATCACTTTTATAAACTAATTCACCGACTTCTCCATCGCCAACCTCATTTCCATTATTATCCAAAAGATATATATGCGTATTTTCTACTGGATAACCAACGGGAACGGTAGCTTAATTTATTTTAGTATTTTTATCAATAAAGTACTGGAGAGTAACTGTTGATTCGGTCGGACCTAGGCCATTAATAAAAATGCAACTGTCACTAAAATAATGCTTGTAGGACTCCACATCATTTATTAAAACAGGCTCTCCCCCCATTACTACCAGTCTAATGTTTTTCACTAATTGTTTTTCTTTTATATTTTTAATAAAATAGCGATACAGAGTTGGAACTGAATGAAAAATAGTTATTTTTTCCTTATTAATCCATCTGGCTAATTTTTCGGTTGCGCCAATTTTTTTAATGTCATATGGATATAATGTTGCTCCGTTCAATAAAGCACCAAAAATATCCATAACAGATGCGTCAAAACCATAAGTCGAAAAAAGTGTAAGTTTGTCTGATGGCTTGATTCCCAAATTATTCGTATAAGTACGCATAAAATGTAGCACATTGCGATGATTTTGAATAACGCCCTTTGGTTTTCCTGTTGAACCAGAAGTGTATAATATGTATGCGTATTGGAAAGGATCTATCGGAATTTCTAAATTTTTTATTTTCTTTTTTTCAGTAAGTTCATCTGTATTAATAATAAAAACATTCTTGTTAAGCAAATCAGCTGTCAAGCTTTTGGCTAAATCATAATTAATATTATTAGTTAAAATAATATCGCCACCTGAATCAGAAACTATATATTCAAGCCTATCTAATGGATGTGTGGGATCAAGAGGGACATATGCATTTCCCGACTTGAGAACAGCCATAATCGCAACTATCATTTGAAAATCATGTTCAAATAATAAATATATTCGCTGAGAAATACCCTTTTTATCATATTTCAATATTTGATTAGCAATTATATTTGCTTCATTATTAAGTTCTTGATAAGAAAGAGTACGAATTTTAGTTATTACGGCACTATTATTTGGGAATCTATTAGCTTGTTTTTCAAATCGAGCTACTATAGATTTATTTACTTCCTCTTTAGAAAATGGGTTGTTATTTTTAACTATTTCAATATTCATACTAAAGATTTATTATTACTCATTATATTTAATATATATTCTCTCATATTAATTTCGTCATATTTCAGCAGAAATGATTTATTTGAACACACAGCAATCACAATATTATTAGATAAGATAATATTTTTAATAATCCACTTCTGATTTTTTTCTCCATGAATTATTTTAAAATTATTTCTTTTTTTTATAACTTGAATATCTTTTAACGAAACATTAAGTCCGCATCCCAAAGCCTTACAATAACTTTCCTTAGCAGTCCACAATTTGCATAAAGATAATCTCATATTATTTTTATCTACATAATCATAATCTGAGACAAATAAACGATGCGTCTCTTTTTTTATATTTTCAATATCTTCAATGTCAACCCCAACAATTTCTTTACCCACTACAACAACACTATATTTTTTATTATGTGAAAAATTAAAATGACAACCGATTCGTTTTCTAAAAAACGGCTTTCCAAATTCATTGGTTATTATATCATCTTCACTGTATTTAATTTTATATTTTTTGTAAATTAAATTTTTTAATAGAAAATCATTTGCAAGAATTGTACATTTTTCTTTATATGTAATTTTTTTCAAAATATTCTCCTTCGCATAATCAGAAGCATAATTCAAAAGATATCCATAAATTCCAGTCGAAAAACATACCTTTTTATACAAACAAATTTCAAAAAAAACCATAGAATCAATCAGCTATTTTAATTTATCTAACCCAAATTTTATAAAAAAGCAAGCTCACGCTTACTCTATATCAATCCCCATTCTTCAAGTTTTTTCTGATCCCTTTCGACAAACTTTAATCCGATGTCAGTTCGATAAAACATTTTCGGAATGACAATATTTTCAATCAAACCATAGGTATTTTTTCTGGCTTCCTCGACTGTCTTGCCCATACCCGTAACATGCAGTGCAAAGCCAGTCTTACTAGAAATATAAAATTGAGTTTCTTTTTTATTCTTTCTCAAGGAAACTTCCTCAAAATGAATTTGTTCCATTTCTTCTTCGGATAATTCTTTCTTGAAAAAAATATCCATTCCTTCAGGATAATATTTTTTTGTCCTCACTATATATGGAAAGGGCGGAGTAGAAAGCAAAACCACAATTCCATAGCCTTTTTTATATTTCAAATCATAATGCTTTCCTTTCGCAATTGCTTTCAGGAAATCTCCCCAAGGAGACAAATGAATTTCTTCGTGCAAATGCGTTGATGGCCAACCAAAGCGCGGGGTTATTTCCAAAGGAAAAATTTCATCCTGAGTCACGATACAATTAATGTCAATATCGCCTTTGAATTTTATACTTTTCAAATATGGTTTCATTTTCGCCAAAGTTTTTCGAAACAGTTTATTCTTCTCATTTTCTTCATACCAAATGAGAGTTCCCATTTCATATGTCTTTGGCCCCAAATCCCCATTAAAAAGACTTTTGTGTTCCAAATTAATTTCAATTGGACCCACCCAATCATTACCATTGAAATATCTGGCTACGCCGATTTCTACTCCTATTATTTTCTTTTGCAAATCAATCGAAATACATTCCTTCTTATTGTTTCTATTATAATTCTTCAAAACCGAAATAACATCTTTGCCATCTTTGAGCTGACCCACATAATTGAAGCCTGTGTTGATATGCCCATTTTGCTTGACTACCCAAGGACCCTCGTTTTCTTCTACAAATTTAATAGCGGATTTCGTGCAACTAAAATTAATCGATGGGATAATTTTCATTCCACAGACTGAAATAATTTTTTGCCCATACTGTCTATCATGTTCAAGACGATCAGCAAATTCGCTTCCGCCAACCACCGCATAACCTTTTTTTCTAAGTTCATCTTGAATTTTCCCATAACCGGAACTATCAAAAACGATTAGCCCATTTTTGCCGACCCATCCAAGATCATTTTTCCAGTCCTTAGTTTTTTCCACTAAACCTTCGAAGTTATGATTTTGGGTTTTATCTTCAATAAAAAGGCGGACGCTGTGTCCTTCTTTTTTCAAACGATAAGCCAGATCAGCTCCAGATAAGTCTTTAGAAATAAATAGTATATTCATATTTCTTTCCTTTATTTTAAAACTAATTCTTACTTTTTGCAACCTAAACGAAAAATGCTCTTAATTTGTTAGAATATCATACCCAGTACGATATATGTACATCCAGATAATTGTTTGAATAGCAGTTAAAAATAAAAGAGCCATCACCGATCTAGCTATCCTCTTAATTTCTTTTTGAAAAAATATTACTACTTGCTCGGGACCAGACCAAAATATAGCTTGGAAGATAACAACTAACATTGAAAGATAGCCAGCGATTTTCGATTTCTCATGAATTTTATCAGTCGCTCTGCGGAGATCTTTTCCTAAACTCACATCTATGCCAGTTCCTACATAGGTAGCGAAAAAAATTCCTGCTATTAATATATTAACAGCCCACATAGCGATAAAAGAAAATAACAAATTAACTCCCCAAACTTTCAATAAAATATTCGCTGCCGCACAAAGTCCCGCCAACCAATAATCAGCCACAACATAAATAATTCTCTTGGCAACTACATTGGCGACTTTCTTGCCACTTTTTCTAATACCTTCCTTTTCTTCTATCCCAAAAAAAGATTTCGCCACTTCCCAAAATATTTGATTTAATTCCAAGGCTAATAAAAATGGAAGTACCGCACCCAGAATAAAGATTACTTTCATTTCCGAAAGCGCTGGACCAGATAGAAATCCAGCCAAGATTGGACCAAAAATCAAACCTAAAATAAAAGAAATCACAATCGCCAAAGAAAAATTTTTCATTCTTTCGCAGTCATCATGCCAAATCATTCCGATTTGACTTGCCAAAATCATTCCCGCGCCCAATCCAGCTAAAGTTCTTCCGAAAACAAAAAAGTTTGCGTCAAAAAAGAAAAAATTAACTAGACTACCCAGCACCATAAAAATCAGTCCGGGTTTCAAAACACTTTTTATCTTTCGACTACTTTCAAAAATTTCAGAGAAAATAAGGAAAACTATAAAAGATACAACAAAAGAAAGAATAAAATCAGCTGATTTTATTTTCAAAAAAACAACTGCCGCAATTTGCATTGCGATAATAAAATCTACCAAGATTAGGTAGAAAAAGAAAACTTTTTTATTGTCACCCGTATTTATTTTCATAATCTACTATTATACACCAAAACAACCACTTTGTCCAGCGATTTATATATTTTTGGCTTAAATTAAGCATTTTCATCAAAATCAATCTCCTCATTATACCCAGATTGTCTTTTGCCTAATCCTATGCTTAAATATTAGTAGACTTTAAACAAAAAATATTCTAAATAATACTATGATGCCATTTTTATTAATTGTTCAAATTGTTGCGGTAATTGTTGCCATTATTGGTGCCGTATTATATTTTTTAGCTGATTACAAAAATCGAAAAGAAGAAAAAGAATGGAGAAGAAAGAACGGTTCTTAATAAAAAAACACTTATTGAAAAAATTCTAGTTTTTATTCAATTCACAAAATTATTTTTTATTTTATCTTCCCCAAAATATTATTCAATTCTTCTTTGGAATAATATTCAATCACGATCTGCCCACCACCACCGAATTTTTTAATTTTGACTTTGGTGCCAAGAATGCCGATTAGTTCATCTTCCAAACTCTTGGTTTCTGGATCAACAACAATATTCCTCTTGTGAGAGTGAACCGTCACTTCTTTTGTCTTGTCTTCCGTTTGACGCACAGTCAAACCATTTTTGATTATGAGTTCATAGAAAGCTCTTTGCTTTTCTGGGTTGGGAATGGCCAAGAGCAATTTGCAATGTCCTTCGGTAATTTTCCCCTCGATCAAGGCCTTTTGAATCTCAATTGGCAAATTCAAAAGCCTAACTTTATTAGCCACTGAGCTTCGATTTTTCCCCAGTTTTTTTGCCGTCTCTTCTTGCGTCAAAGCAAATTCATTGGTAAGTTTCAAATATGATTTAGCTTCTTCAATTGGATTCAAATCTTGACGTTGAATATTTTCGATGATCGCCAATTCTAGTTTTTGTTGATCAGTTGTTGTTTCTCGCATAATCACCGGCACAACAGCAAGTCCCGCAATTTTAGCTGCCTGAAAGCGCCGTTCACCAGCAATAATTTCATATCGCCCACCAGATTTACTCACTGTGATCGGCTGAATTATTCCATGTTCTTTTATAGAATCAGCCAACTCTTGAAGTTTTGCTTCATCAAAAACCGTTCGTGGTTGATAGGGATTAGGCACAATTTTTGAAATTTCAATTTCTTCGATACCATTTTTCTCTTCGGAAACATTTGTGATTGGTTTTCCGGAAGCGCCAAAATAGTTGAAATCTTCTGCCGGCTTACCAATTTTTTTTGATTTTTGAGGAATAAGTGAGGAAAGTCCCCTACCTAATCCATAGTTTTGAGCCATACTAATATAATTTTAAAGGCTAAATTTAAAATTTAAAATCAAATCTAATTGTCTAAATTTTAAAATTAAACATTTAGTGATTAAAAATTTATTTAAAATTTAAAATTGTAAATTTAAAATTTATTTTGTTTTTAAACTGAAAAATCTTTTTTATTATTATTTTTATCCAATTCGATTATTTCTCTGGCTAGATTTTTGTAAGCCCTCGCGCCTTTGGAAAGCGAATCAAAACTCAAAATAGATTTTCCAAAGCCTGGGGCTTCCGCCAAACGAATTGAACGAGGGATAACACTATCAAAAACATGCCCCGGAAAATGATCTTGGACTTCTTTGACTACTTGACGCGCCAAACGATTTCGCTTGTCATACATCGTGAGAAGTGCGCCCATAACCTTAAGCTTGGGTTGAAGATTCTCCCTGATGAGATTAATGGTATTTAGAAGTTGACTGAGTCCCTCCAGGGCAAAATATTCCGTTTGCACGGGGATAATAATTTCGTCGCTGGCTACCAAACCATTGATTGTGAGAAGTCCGAGGCTTGGTGGAGAGTCAATGATTATATAATCATAATTAGTTCTAATTTCTCGCAGAACATTGTAAAGTCGAAATTCTCGATTATCCAAATGCACCAGCTCAATCCCCGCTCCGGCCAAATCTTGCGAGGCTGGAATCAAATCATGACCAAAAGTTTCGGTACGCATAATTATTTTTGACGGATGTTCTCCAAGTATCATTGAATGATAGAGGCTTTTCTCAATTTCTCTGACATTTAATCCTAATCCCGAAGAAGCATTTCCCTGTGGATCAAGGTCCACGAGCAAAACAAATTTACCCAGCTCCGCCAGATAGGTTGCTAGGTTAATGGCTGAAGTGGTTTTACCCACTCCGCCCTTTTGGTTGACTAATGAAATAATCTTTGCCATAATCTATAAGTCTATTATACTACAAATGTATCGTATGGCAAAATAATATAAACAAGCCTCGATGGCGGAATTGGTATACGCGCGCGACTCAAAATCGCGTGGGAGCAATCCCTTGAGAGTTCGAGTCTCTCTCGAGGCACAAAAGTCATATTTTCTTACATATTATAATAATATTTTTCTTGTTAAGCACAAGGGATTTTTCAATTTGGAAACCAGTATTTCTAAAAAGTTTTTCCAATTCTTTTTTTCTAAACATATAATGGAAGCGATTAAATATTTCACCCTGATTGTTTCTAAAAGGAATGATGATATCTTTTTTCCAAAGAGCTTTTGGACTCAGCCAATATTTCCAATATTTCTTTTGCCATAAATTCCAAACGCTAATTATGATTATTCCTCCCGGCGCCGTCACGCGATAAATTTCTTTGGCCATCTTTTGCGCGTAATCAAAAGGAAAATGATGAAAAACTGAAATTGACACGACACTGTTGAAAAAATTGTCAAGAAATGGTAAGATGTCTGAACTGGATATTTTTTGAAAACTAACCCCCTCTTTTGCATATTTCTCCTTAGCGATATCAATCAGTTTTTGCGAAACATCCACGCCGAAATATTCAAACTTCCTGTCTTTCACCATTTCCAAAAAGCGTCCATTGCCACAACCAAAATCCAAAACTTTATCTGAATTTTTAATATTTTCTAAAATAAAATCAAAACCAGGCCAAAAATGCTTCCGGGTACCGGAAAACTTATCCGCCATCAAATCATAACCGTTTTCAATGTCTTTTAAAATTTTATCCTCTGTGTTCATATTTATAATATTTTAATTGAATAATTAGACTTTCTCCCTCTTCCTTTTATTGATTTAATTTTTGCAATTTGAAAAAAATTGTTGCTCGAAGAATGCGGATTTTTTCTAAAATTTTCCGTACCAGCCGTTGACTTAGGAAAATTTTAGCAAAAAAATGCGCGTTCAAGTTTATTTTTTTCAAATTGCAAAAATTAAATCATCCCCACCCCCATGCTCAAATCCTATGACAATTTCATAAAACTAGCAACCCAAACTAAGATTTCAAGTCCTGAGCTCTTTTTGAAACGCAAAAAAGAAATTTGCAAAGAGTTGGGACTACCACTCCCAACCAATGCTGATATTCGCGAACTTTATGAAAAAATGATTCTCGAAAAAAAAATAAAACGCCATCCCAATTTAGAAGCTTGTCTTTTTAGCAAAAAAATTCGCACCGATTCTGGCGTTGCTGTGGTAGCAGTACTCACCAAGAGTTACCCCTGCCCAGGAAAATGCATCTATTGTCCGGACGAATTAGAAATGCCTAAAAGTTATCTCTCAAATGAACCAGCTGTAATGCGGGCTATTTCTGCTAAATTTGATCCTTATCTTCAAGTGCAAAGAAGAATTCACGCATTGGAACTTAATGGTCATAAAACTGACAAAATAGAAATTATCGTGATGGGGGGAACTTTTTCCTATTTGCCAAAAGCCTACCAGAATAAATTTATCTTGGAATGTTTCCGGGCTTGCAATGACTACCCTAAAAAAGTAGCCAGTAGAAAGAATAAAGCTTGTCTGCCGGCGAGGCAGGTAGAAAGCAAAAAATTACTTTCAGCAGAACAAAAGAAAAATGAGACGGCTAAACATAGAATTGTTGGACTGACACTGGAAACGCGACCGGATTATATCGACACAAAAGAATTGATTAATTTTAGAAATCTTGGATGCACTCGAGTGGAGCTTGGCGTGCAAAGTATTTTTGATGATGTTTTGGAAAAAAATAAACGCGGGCACAATATTCAAAAAACTATCGAAGCTACAAAACTACTCAAAGATTTTGGTTTTAAAATAAACTATCACATTATGCCAGGACTACTTGGCTCCAGCATCAAAAAAGATTTTCAAATGTTTCAAGAACTTTTTATCAATCCTAGTTTCCAGCCGGATATGCTAAAAATTTATCCGACTGTCGTTATCCGCCAAAGTCCACTATATAAAATATGGAGAGCCGGGAAATATAAAGCGCTCACCGACAAAAGTTTTGAGAAATTTATATTGCGCGTCAAAAATGAAATCATTCCACCCTATGTTCGCATCTCTCGTCTGGTGCGCGATGTGCCAGAAAGTTCCATTATCGCCGGACCAAAAATTTCCAATCTCCGTCAACTAATTGCCAAAAATTCCACTTGCCCTTGCATTCGTTGTCGCGAAGTGCGCTCGGATTATAATCTCAAAGAAAAAATAATTATGAATCGTATTGATTATCCTGCTAGCAATGGTCAAGAAATATTTTTAGAATACACTAATCAAAATAGATCAAAGCTTTTTGCGCTTTTGCGCCTAAGAATAAATAACGAAAAAAGCATAGTCCCGAATATTCTAAAAAATTCTGCTATAATAAGAGAAGTGCATACTTATGGCAAAATGAATCAGATCAATCAAAAAGATACGCTCTCGCCTCAACATATTGGCCTTGGAAAAAAACTAATCCTGGAAGCCGAAAAAATCGCCAAAAAAGAATTTGGCCTTGATAAAATTGTAGTAATTTCAGGCGTCGGCGTACGCGGATATTATCGAAAATTGGGATACAAATTAAAGGATAGTTATATGGTGAAAAAATTATAATAATTAATTAATTTAAAAAATATGCAAAAAATAATAATCGCGTCTGGTCCAGTAATTGTAGAAAATAATAAAGTTCTTCTTGATCAACATGGAGACACAACTTTCTGGAAATTTTGCGGAGGAAGAGTGGAAGATTTTCAAACAGATCTAATTGAAAATGCCCGACGCGAAGTCAAGGAAGAAATGGGAATTGAAATTGAAATCTTGGATGAAAAACCATTTTTACTTCACACAAAAAAAGAAACCCCCGAGGGGAATCTTGATGTCATTCTAGTTCACTTTTTAGCCAAGAGAATTGGCGAAATAACACCAGGAGAAGACATTCGAAAATGGGATTGGTTAGATATCGAAAATCTTCCACAAGACCTTGCGCCAAATATCTTGCCAGCCCTAAAACATTTTGGATTTATGAAATAAAACTCTTAACTGATTCCAAAATCCCATCTTCATCCAAACCAACTTCTTTGAGAAGTTCTTCGCGGGTTCCGTGTTCGAGAAATTTATCGGGAAGACCAATATTTCTAATTGAAACTTTCAAATTTTCTTTGGCCAAAAATTCATTGACCGCGCTTCCGGCTCCGCCGGCAATAACATTATCTTCAATAGTGACAAAATATTTATGCGTCTGGGATAAATTTTTCAGCATCTCCTCATCGAGTGGTTTGACAAATCGCATATCCACTAAAGTCGCGTCCAGAACTTCTGTGGTTTTTTTGCAATTTTCCAGAAGTGTGCCAAAAGACAAAATCGCCAATTTTTTCCCAGAGCGAATAATTTTCGCTTTACCAATTTCCAGTTTATTATATTTTTCTTGATTATATTTTCCGCTTCCGCCCCCTCGTGGATAACGCACCACAGCCGGCCCCTTGTGTTTATATCCAGTACTCAGCATAGCAAAACATTCATTTTCGCAGGATGGGGTCATAATGACTAAATTTGGAACCGCCCGAAGGAAGGAAAGATCAAAACTTCCATTGTGTGTAGCACCGTCTGGTCCAACTACGCCCGCTCGGTCAATCGCAAAAAGCACATCTAGATTTTCTAAAGCCACATCATGAATGATTTGATCATAGGCTCTTTGCAAAAACGAAGAATAAATTGAAACTACCGGCTTGGCACCCTGCGCAGAAAGTCCGGCCGAAAAAGTGACCGCGTGCTGTTCAGCTATTCCTACATCATGAAAGCGATTAGGAAATTTTTTTCGAAATTCAATGAGTCCTGAACCATCAGCCATAGCTGGAGTAATAGCATGAAGTTTTTCATCTTTTCTGGCCTTTTCACAAATCCAATCAGAAAAAACGTCCGAGAAAGTTATCTTCTTAGTACTACCCCCATTTTTTTTGCCAGTTTCCGGATCAAAAGGCGCCACCGCATGAAGAGACAATCCGTCATTTTCCGCGTGTTTATATCCCTTGCCTTTTGTTGTCACTACATGCAAAAATTTTGGACCCCTAATATTTTTAAGATTTTCCAAAACCTCAGTCAAATTTTTCACATCATGTCCATCGATTGGCCCATAATATTCAAAACCTAATTGTTCAAAAAGAGTGGAAGGCACCAGCATTCCCTTGGCTTGTTTTTCTGCCCGACGCAAAAATTTTTCCAAAATAGGAATATGACTAAAAAATTTCCGCCCTTTTTCGCGCACGCTCACAAAAGAAGAAGAGGAAATTATTTTTGTGAGATATTTTTCCAAGCCTCCCACATTAGGCGAAATCGACATCTTATTATCATTCAAAACCACTAACATATCAGCGCTAACATCTCCCGCATGATTTAAAGCTTCAAACGCCATTCCTCCAGCCAGCGCGCCATCTCCAATTACCGCCACAATTTGCGGAGCATTTTTTTTGTTCCGATTGGCAAGCGCCATACCAACGGCTGAAGATATCGAAGTACTAGTGTGTCCAACACTACAAGCATCATATTCACTTTCAGTTTTTTTGGGAAAAGGTGCTAATCCTCCTTTTTTCCTAATTGTATGCAATTTATCTTTTCGCCCAGTAAGCATTTTGTGCGGATAAGCTTGATGACCAACATCCCAAATTAATTTGTCTTTCGGAGTATCGAAAATATAATGCAGAGCCACTGCAAGCTCTACCACCCCAAGATTTGAACCAAAATGTCCGCCAGACTTTGAAACACTTTCAACCAAAAAATCGCGGACTTCCGCGCAAAGTTCCGGTAATTTTTCAGCTGGAATTTTTTTCAAATCAACCGGAAAATTGATAGCATCTAATAGTTTTTTAGCCTTTTTTTCTTCCATATTTTGCAATCTTTATTCTACGCCAAAAAGACTAAATAATCAACTTCCAATATGTCATCCTGAGCGAAGTTCGTACTCGAACGAAGTCGAAGGATCTGCTTGATAATATTGCCCGTGAAACTACTCAGTAGATTCTTCGACTCCGCTTCGCTCCACTCAGAATGACAGTATTGTATAAAAAATTATTTTTTTCCTGCCAACTGCCCACAAGCTCCTTCGATGTCTGTACCAAGACTTCTTCTGATTGTGCAATTAATTTTATTTTCAAGTAGATAATTTCTAAATTTTATCGCCTGCTCAGAACTAGAAGAAACGAATTTATTTTTTATTTCTGTATTTTGATTCTTGTTCACTGTCTCCTGCTCACTGTTAGTTGAATTATATCGAATTAGATTCACATGTAAGAGTTGCGGTTTTTTGAAAGATTTAATATATTCTAATAGATTTTTTGCATCTTTCTCGCTGTCATTGAGCCCAGAAAACATAATGTATTCCAAAAAAACTTTTCGATTGGAAACTTCAAAATATTTTTCCAACTCAATCTTTAGTTTTTCTAAATTTAGATTTTTGTTCGCCGGCATAAATTCATTCCTGTTTTCATCTTGGGAAAAATGAAGCGAGACTGCCAGATTAACTTGCGGGAAATCTTCGGTTAATTTTTCTATTCCACCAGAGATTCCCACGGTTGAAATTGAAATTGAACGCGAACCAAAACTCATACCCTTGGGATCCGACAAAATTTTCAAACTTTCCAAAACTTCTTCCCAATTCAAAAACGGTTCCCCCATCCCCATATAAACAACGTTCGATAATTTTAAATTTGATATTTGAGATTTGAAATTTGTTTGTTTCTTGCTTTTTGTGTCTTGTATCTTTTTCAAATATTGTTTCCAAAACAAAACCTGATCGACAATTTCTTCGTGAGTTAAATTTCGCTTAAATCCTGTTTGCCCTGTCGCGCAAAAAACGCAATTCATTGGACAACCAACCTGACAAGAAATACAGACTGACCAAATGTTTTCTTTTGGCGAAATCAAAACTGTTTCAATTTTGTTTCCATCATTTAATTTCACGAGTGCCTTAGCCGAATTTCCATCTTTGGAAACTAAAACTTTTTCCACTTCAAAAGAAAGTATCTTTTCTTTTTCCAAAACACTCCTCAACTCTTTCGGGATCGTCGAAATTTCTGAAAAATTCGAAATCCCATCTTGATAGACGGCCTTTTTAATCTGTCCCAACCGAAATTTCGGCTGTTTTTGATCTTTTAGAATTTGTTCGATTTTTTCAATGTTCATAATTTATATAAGTGAGAGATATAATTTTTTGCCTTAAATAAAGCCCTAATTTGAAATTTAAATTTTTTCAAAAAAATTCAATTATATTTTAAGAGTTAATTTTGAACATTCCCTATCTCCCCCCACACATCCTCCGGCACATAAATATTCTTGCCTTTCGGGCTCACCCCCGGATAAATCCACGTCGATATAATTTTTGTCCTTGATGAATTTTTTTCGTTTGTTTCTTGTTCCTTGTTTCTTGTTCCTTGTTTCTGCATCATCACCCAAACCTCTTTCTTAATTTTCTTCGAATCTTTTCTTTTCATCACTGCCGTAGTTTTAGGCGCAATGCCGGTTTCAGTTCGGTCGGGTCGCCTGATAACACTTTTGACTGCCGTCGGACTCAAGCCATATTGAAGAAGTTTATATTTCGCATGGTTCGTCCAAAAAAATTCTCGGGTGTTTTTGATTGAGCTAATATCCATAATTATTCCACCGTCACTGATTTGGCTAAGTTTCTCGGCTTGTCCACATCATATCCTTTGGCCACGCCAAAATAATAGGCGAAAAGTTGCAAAGGAATAACTGAAACAAATGGCGTGAGCATTTCCAAAGTTTTTGGAATATAAATTACATCATCGGCAATGCGCGCAATTTCTTTGTCGCCCATTGTCGCAATGGCAATTATTTTTCCACCACGGGCTTTGATTTCTTGCATACCGGAAATATTTTTTTCATAGACACTATCTTTTGGACAAATGAAAATTGAAGGGAAGTTTTCGTCAATGAGTGCAATTGGTCCGTGTTTCATTTCTCCTGTGGCATAGCCTTCAGCGTGCACATAGGAAATTTCTTTTATCTTTAGCGCCCCTTCAAGTGCAATTGGAAAATTATATTTCCTACCAAGATACAAAAAATCTTTAGCGCTCGAATATTTTTTAGCAATCTTTTTTATCTCCTTGGATTTTTTCAAAATTCCATCAATGAGTTTTGGCATGTTTTTTAACTCCTGAGCAATTCTCTTACTCATAATATTAGCCATATCTCTTTGCCGTCCAAGCATTAAAGTCCACAGCACTAAAACTACAAGTTGTGTAGTGAAAGCTTTGGTCGAAGCCACTCCAATTTCCGGACCAGATAGTGTGTGTGTTCCAGCGTCAGTTTCACGCGCAATAGTTGAGCCAACCACATTCACAATTCCAAGTGTCAGAGCTCCTTTGTTTTTCGCTTCACGAATGGCCGCTAAAGTGTCAGCGGTTTCGCCTGATTGAGAAATGGCTACCACTGCCGTCGAAGAATCCAAGATTGGTTTTCGATAACGAAACTCGGAGGCATATTCCACTTCTGTTGGAATGCCGGCATATTCTTCCAACATATATTCTCCCACCAACCCAGAATAATATGATGTACCACAAGCCACGATAATAATTTTTTTAATACGCCGCAGTCTTTTTTCAATAGGACGAAGCCCACCAAGAATTGGGAAATTATCTTCCGACAAAAAATGTTCCACTCTTCCGCGAAGACCATTAGAAATTACTTCCGGTTGTTCAAATATTTCCTTGAGCATAAAGTGATCAAATCCTCCCTTTTTCGATTCCTCCAGCGTCCAATTTAATTTGGAAATTTCTTTGCTAACAGTTTTGTTTTTAATATTGCTAATTTCAAAACCATCCGCACTAATCTGAGCCATCTCTCCATCATCTAAATAAATCACCTTGTCGGTGTGGCGCACAATGGCGCTGGCATCCGACGCCACGATAAATTCATCTTTGCCAATTCCAAGTATCAAAGGCGAACCATTCCTAGCAATGATTATTTTGTCCGGCTCATTTTTATTTATAATCGCCAATCCATAAGTTCCCCGAATAAGCTTCAAAGCTTCTAGCACTGATTTTTTGAAATCATTTTTCTTATTAAATTCTTCGATTAGATGCGCTAAAACTTCCGAGTCAGTTTCGCTGACAAATTTGTGTTTTTTCTTGATTAGTATATTTTTCAATTCTTGATAGTTTTCAATTATTCCATTGTGCACTAAAAAAATGTTACCCTCACAATCCCCGTGTGGATGAGAATTTGTGTCGCTTGGTTTGCCATGCGTCGCCCAACGAGTGTGAGCAATGCCAAGGTTACCAGAAAAATCACGCTCACCAATTTTATTTTGCAATTCCATTACTTTTCCCACTGCCTTTATCGTGGTTATTTCTTCATTTTGAATAACAGAAATTCCCGCACTGTCATAGCCTCGATATTCCAGTTGCTTCAAACCTTCCAAGAGGATTGACACCGCTTTTTGTTTTCCAATATAGGCAATTATTCCACACATAATATTTTTACTACTTTTAAAAATTAAAATCTTTTATATAAAATATAATATTCCAGCGGAAATTATTGCGCCAGAAATAAAAATGATTGAAAACCAGCCAGAAATCCTCACCCACATTGGATTAGTTTCGCGCCCCATTATTTTTTTGTTATCACTTATTATCATAATCGCCACCAGAAGAGGAAGCGAGATCACACCATTTAAAAATGCCGAGTAATATAGGGCGGTAATAGGATTGATGTGGAAAAAATTCAAAAACAAACCGACTAAAATAGAAACTATAATGACTGCATAAAACCCCTTGGCTCGCGAAAATTTTTCCTCCAAACCTTCCCGCCAGTTCATAGTTTCCGCCAAAGCATAAGCGCCTGATCCAGCCAGAATTGGCACAGCTAAAAGACCTGTGCCGATAATACCAAAAGCAAACAACAAGTAAGCATAGTCACCCGCCAGAGGTTTGAGTGCCAACGCGGCTTGCTCGGCTGAGTCGATATTGAAAATTCCATTCTCAAACAATACTTGGGATGTGGTCACGATGATAAAAAAGAAAACTGCATTCGCCAAAATCATTCCGGTTTCCACATCAGTTCTCATTTGAGCTATCCGGTTTGTCATCACTCGATTATCCTTATGACGCAAACTACGGAATATTTTTTTTGCTAATTTGTTTTCTTCTACTTCTTCTGAAGTTTGCCAAAAAAACAAATAGGGCGTGATACTAGTTCCAAATACAGCCACCATCGCAAAAATATATTCCGAAGTAAAACTTATTTTTGGAATAATGGCCGATTCAAATATGGCATTCCAATTGGGATGTATGATAATAGCGGTGACTATATAGGCCAACACACTAACAGCTAACCATTTCAAAATTTTGACATAAATATGATAACCAATAAATATTTCCAACATTATTATTGTCACCGCAAAAAAAATAGTAGCCACATAAAAATTGATGTTAGTGAGCATCTGTAAAGATTTTGCCATCGCTCCAAGATCGGCTCCGATGTTTATCACATTCGCCACAATAAGAATAGAAGTTATACCAATTACTGTTTTTCTTCGATAGTGTTTTTTCAAAACTCCCGCCAAGCCGTGATTAGTCACAATGCCAATTCTGGCGCAAGCTTCTTGAATAGCCATCATCATCGGCAACAGCCAAGCGGCCATCCATAAAAGCCCCAACCCAAATTTGGCTCCAACAGAAGAATAAGTCCCAATGCCGGATGGATCATCATCTGACGCTCCCGTTATCACACCTGGTCCGAGTGCGCGAAAGAAATAATAAGTTTTTTTCCAGGGATTTTTGATTATTTCAGCAATCTTTATCGCTTCAGTTTGCGCAATACGCAATGTTCCATCCACCGCGTGCTCAGCCTCTATTTCACCCCAAACAATTAGCTTTTTAGCCAAAACAAGCGGGATGCCCACTTCATGGCGAAACTCAGACAATGTGAAAAATTTTTCTTGAGAATTTTTTATCATCTTCTTATTTGGACTTATAGGACTTATGCGTTTTCCTGAAAATCTATTTATGTAGCCATGGCAATGGCAGGATTACAATCAATAATTTTTATCTATAATCTTAGTTTTAATTTTTTGTAATTTCAGCGAACAATAGATTTGAAGGAAAATGTGTAAGCCCTATCTTAATTTAATTTTTTATTTATAACTTCAACGATTTGATCTGCATAATTTTTAATTTCTTCCTTGTCTCTTCCTTCAATCATAACTCGACACAAATTTTCCGTACCAGAATATCTCACAAGCACGCGTCCATTTTCTCCCAAAATATTTTCTATCTTTTTTATAATTTCCATAATTTCCGAAATAGATTCCAATTCCGGCTTGCTTTTAACAATAACATTGACCAAAATTTTTGGAAACAAAACTATCTCGCGAACTAATTCGGACAAATTTTTCTTAAAATAGTTCATGGCCGAAATTAACATCAGGCCTGAAGCCATTCCATCACCTGTCGGTTGAAAATTAGACATAATGATGTGTCCTGATTCTTCCCCTCCAAGAACAATCTCTTTTTTTTTCATCTCTTGTGACACTTGCCGATCACCCACGCCAACGGCAAAATGTTCAATTCCAATTTTTTTCAAGCTACTGATAAATCCAATATTACTCATAACTGTTGTGACAACGGCATTGTTTCTTAATTCTCCTTTTTCTTGCATCATCTTGGCGATAAGATAAATTATCTGATCACCATTAAGCGCATTGCCTTTTTCATCAACTACAATCAACCTGTCTCCATCGCCATCAAAAGCCAAACCAAGATCCGCTTTTTTTTCAATGACTTTTTTCCTAAGCATTTCAATGTGTTGCGAACCGCAATTACTGTTGATATTTTTTCCGTTTGGACCAGCGAAAAGAACTTCGGAAACTTCTGCTTTTTTCTCAAATACCACTGGAGCTATTTCATATGTCGCTCCATTGGCACAATCTAAAACTATTTTTAAGTTTCCTAATTCTAAATTAGAAACTTTGCTTAGGAGAAAATTTGCATATTTTTCTTTAGCATCAGTCAAAATTGTTTTTTGTCCTAAAACAAAATCTTCCCCTATTTTTTTTGTCGATTCTTCCAAGATATATTTTTGCAACTCCGATTCTTGTTCATTAGTAAGTTTTGTGCCGTCAGAGTTGAAAGGCTTTAGCCCATTATATTCAAAAGAATTATGCGAAGCAGAAATTACTATTCCTGCGCCAGCCTTTTCTTCGCCAACTAAATAGGCCACACCAGGAGTTGGAATTATTCCTGCCAAAACGGCCGTTCCACCCATAGAAATTATTCCGCAAATTATCGCTTCTTCTAACATCACGCCCGATTCTCGCGTGTCTCGTCCAATAACAATTTTGAGAGGCGCATTTCTTTTTTGACAATATAAAACCAGAGCTATTCCCATTTTAACTCCCATTTCCGGACTCATTATTTCTTCATTTACCAAAGCGCGAATTCCATCAGTGCCAAATAATTTCATATTTTTGTTTTATGTTTTTACACGAATTTATGCAAAACTTTTTCGGCTTCTTTCAAATCATCAGGATTACCAATGGCATGCCAATGCGTAGCCTTCTCCACTTTTATCTTATGGTCCTTTGCCATTTTAGCTATAGTTTGTGGCAACCCAAATTCTCCATTACCAATTGAAACTAAACTATAATCAAAAAATCTTCTATCTAGCATGTACACACCAGTCGCAACTAGTTTATATTTTTTTGTTTTTGGCTTTTCTATCACTTCATCCAGTGTACCATTTCTATTTGTCTTAATCACGCCAAATTTAGTAGGGTCATCGACTTCAAAACCCAAAATTGCCAAGTCATGCTTCAAGAGATTATTCAAATCTTTTTTGGTATATAAATCATCGCCCATCATTACTAAGAATTTATCTTTAAGAACACTCTTGGCCAAGTGAACGGCTCCACCAGTGCCATTTAGATTAGTTTGAAAAACATAAATAATTTTTCGACCATTGTAATATCTTTTGAAGTGACGAATTATATCCTCACTTCGATAACCCACGATAAAAATAATCTCTTTGATTTTTTTCGGCAATGCCTTTATTTTGTGCTCCAAAATTGGTTTACCTTTGATTTTGAGCATCGGCTTAGTTGTTGCCGTTGTCAAATTTCCCATTCTCTTCCCCCGACCCGCCGCGAGTATAACTGCTTGCATAAAAGTTCATTCAACATATTAACATTTTAGCATTTTAGCAAATAATGCTACTCTAGCGATGTTAATATGTTAAAATGCTAAGATGTTAAAATGATTTAAATTACAATGCTAATTAATCTCCCCTTCACAAATATAACTTTTTTTATTTCTTTTTCTGCAATATGAATCTTAACTTTTTCGCTTTCTGTTGCAAGCTTCTTCGCTTCTTCTTCGGAGATGTCAGCACTCACCACTATCTTGTCGCGCACTTTTCCGTTTATTTGGACAATTAATTCTATTTCTTCATCCTTAATTAATTCTGGATCATATGCAGGCCATTTTTGCAAAAATATCGATTCGCTATTTCCCAATTTTTCCCAGAGTTCTTCAGCCAGATGAGGTGCGAAAGGAGAAAGAATTATAATAATTTTCTTATAATCATCAATAGTTATAAAAGTACTAAGCGATGATTCCAATCTAATGTCTCTTGGAAACTGCTTATTAGTCTCTGCTTTATAGATAGTATTAAATAAAATCATCAACTTACTTATCGCTGTGTTAAATTTTAAATTTTCAATATCTCCCGACACTCCTTTAATTGTTTTGTTTAGGATAGTTTTTATTTCAATAGAAGTGTCTCCTTTTTCTGGATTATTTTTCCACTTTTCAAAATCACACCATTCATCCCAAGAATCTCCTAATCCTTTTTTATTTCTTTTAAAATGTTCATACACTCGTTCCAAAAATCTACTTACTCCCACAATTCCTTTGGTCTGCCAAGGCTTAGCGTCTTCCAACGGTCCCATAAACATTTCAAAAATTCTAAGCGCATCAGCGCCAAATTGTGCCACGACGTCATCTGGATTGACCACATTGCCTTTTGATTTTGACATTTTTGTTCCGTCTTCCGCTAGGATTGTTCCTTGATGACGCAGTTTCAAAAATGGTTCGTCAAAATTTAGGTATCCCAAATTATGCAAAACCTTGGTGAAAAATCGCGCATAAAGAAGATGAAGCACGCTATGTTCCGCTCCGCCGACATAAAGATCAACCGGAAGCCACTTTTCCAGTTTTTCTTTGGAGGCAAATTCTTTTTCATTTTTTGGATCACTGTAGCGCAGATAGTACCAACTGGAACAAACAAAAGTATCCATCGTGTCTGATTCTCTTTTTGCTTCCCCTCCACATTTCGGACATCTCACTTCCTGAAATTTTTTGGAATATTTTAGCGGAGATTCTCCCGTCGGTTTGAAATCCACATCATCCGGCAAAACTACCGGCAAATCCTTTTCTGGCACTGCAACCTCCCCACATTTTTCACAATAAATTATCGGAATCGGCGCGCCCCAATATCTTTGTCTACTCACTAACCAATCCCTGAGTTTATAATTTATTTTTCTCTGCCCAATTTTTTTCTCTTCCAGCCACGCCGTCAATTTTTCTCGGGCTTCTGCAGAAGTTAAATTAGAATACTCCCTAGAATTAATAACTCTTCCGTCATCAGTATGGGCAGTTTCTTTTCCTAGAAAACGATTCATTCTTATTATATCACTTTCGTAAATTAATTTTTTATAAGATTCATTTTCTGTTAACCAAATTATTTCTTGAAGATCTTTTTCTTTATTTGAAATTTCCTGTATTTCATTTTCATTAATTAATTCTAATACTACAGACTGATCGATCCTTTCTCTCCATTCTTTTTTATGAGGAGCATAAAAATGAGATTCTAATTTTTCACCTAATTTTCCAATAAATTTTGTTTCATATCCAGTTTCTTCTAATGTTTCTCTTACAGCTGCACTTTCAATACTTTCTCCTTCTTCGATACCTCCAATGATTGTTGTAATAACACCATTGAGCTCGCCTTTCATTTTTAAAAATAAAAATTTTCCATCACTTTTTCTTTGGATTAATGGAGAAACAGTTTCTCTTTTCACAGCCCCTTCGTGTGGCTCTCCGAATATTGGCATTATAACCTCCTTTATCGGCAAATCATACTTTTTCGCAAACTCAAAATCGCGTTCATCATGTGCCGGCACAGCCATCACCGCTCCTGTCCCATATTGCGACAAAACATAATCCGCTACGAACAGTGGCAACGCCTCGCCATTAAATGGATTGATAACTTTCATTCCTTTGATTTCTACTCCGGTCTTAACTTTCGCTTCCATTCGATCAAGATCAGTTTTCTTTTTTGAATCTTCTACATACGCATCAATTTCTTCAATGTTTTTGATCATTGATCTTTGTTCTTTGATCACTGAATGTTCCGGCGCCACCACCGCATAAGTCATTCCAAAAACAGTATCAATTCTTGTAGTATAAACTTCAATATACATGTCATTGCGAGGAGCTGAAAGCGACGTGGCAATCTCTGTATTTATTTCAACATCACGAGATTGCTTCGCTTCGCTCGCAATGACAATAGACATTTTGAACTGCGCACCTTCACTTTTTCCAATCCAATTTTTTTGCAATGATTTTGTTGAATTTGGCCAATCAATTTTTTCCAGTCCCGAAAGCAGTCCAGAAGTTTCTCCATTATCCTCGACAAAGTCGGTAATTTTGAAAAACCATTGCTCAAGATCTTTTTGAATAACTTCCGATTCGCATCTTTCGCATTTGCCATTTTCCGCCTGCTCATTGGCTAAAACCGTTTGGCATTTTGGACACCAATTCACCTTGGCTTTTTTCTTATACGCCAAACCATTTTTATAAAACAAAAGAAACAACCACTGTGTCCATTTATAATACTCCGGCAAAGATGAATTGACTTCCCGCGACCAATCATAAGAAAATCCCATCGCATTCATCTGATGTGTAAAGGTTTCAACTGCTTCTTGGGTTGTGATTTTCGGATGAACTCCTGTTTTTATGGCATAATTTTCCGCCGGCAAACCAAAAGCGTCCCAGCCTATCGGATGCAGAACATTCTTGCCATTCATCCGCTTATAGCGAGAATATATATCACTTGCCGTGTAGCCTTCCACATGCCCCACGTGGAGTCCTGTCCCCGACGGATAGGGAAACATGTCTAATATAAAGGCTTTTTCCTGCCCAGATTCATCTTTAGCGCTAAAATTATCTGGGTTTTTGGCCCAAAAATCCTGCCACTTTTTCTCAATTTCTTTGGGGTTATATTTGTCCATAAAACAAGTTTTTTAATACTTTCCTATTCTATCTCATTTTTCCATTTATTTCAAGAAAAACAAACAACGGCGTTTCGGAAAAACATTGCCCGAAACGCCGTCATGAAAATTATCTTTTCCTTTTTCTTGTTGCCGCTTTATAGAGAGCAACCAAATGTTTGTTTAATTCAACAACATCGCGGTTGAATTTAGCTGCTTGCTCCTTGAATTTATCGGGAACTCCTGGCAGATTATTAGCAGTCTCTTGATCGTGTACTTTTTGAAAATCTGCGATAAAACGACCTGGAGGGACAATAACCCCCTTCACTGCTGCCTGATCTCCAATATACGAATATGAGCCAACTGTTGAATATTTAATTAATGATTGAGATCCTAAAAAGACATTTCGTCCCACCATTGATGCCCAAACCTGTGATTGCGGACCAATAAAACTTTTTTTATCAATGCTGGTTGGCCCATGAATCAGAGACGCATGAGCAAGTGAACAATGAGAGTTTATCCAAACGGAGTATTGTACCCCATCAATTTCTACATATTCATTGGCAAGACCATGAATAGTCACTCCGTCTTGCACATTTGTTCCTTTTCCAACGAAAATTGGCCCGCATTCATCCCCTCTTATGAATGCACCCGTCACAATATTCACATACCCTGCAATTTGCACATCCCCTACAATTGATGCGCCTTCCCTTACAAAAGCTCCTTCGTCAATAAATGGTTTCCCGAAAATAGCATTATCAATCTTCTGCATAAATCCAAAGCTCCGTTTTTATAATGTTAATGTTTATGTTTTTAAAAAACCAAGGTTAATAGTCATACCAAAAGAACAACTCCTTATCTTATACAAAAAAAATCATTTTGTCAACTATTTTTACAAATCTGTCAAAATTAAATAGAAATGTCATACCTTTGCGTTTAGTTAAAATGTCATACTTGTGGAAATTTATGAATTATGGACTAATTGTCTTTGTTCAAATTGAGCCGAGATTTGTTTTCTCCAAGGGTGA
>Ga0209416_1000338_pt1 | contig 48653 bp, 56 predicted proteins | sample RifGroF1_FD_184001 | JGI IMG/M metagenome (GOLD analysis project Ga0209416, IMG submission 184001) | Groundwater microbial communities from Rifle, Colorado, USA - Groundwater F1 (SPAdes) (version 2) | ecosystem: Environmental > Aquatic > Deep subsurface > Groundwater | place: Rifle, Colorado... | reverse complement strand
AGGGAAAGTGGTCAAAATGGGGTGGGGTGGGGGGCTTACAATTAGGCATGCGAGGCGCCTCGCCTCACAATGGGAAACCCGACGTTTGTCAGAGATGCCTGTCCGATACGTCCTCCTGCCGGTCAATGTTCTGAATGTCTTCATGATATTTCTCCCTTTTGTGATAGGATAATTTGGCATGAATGCCATTAAGAACATTGACCGTCTGTGCCCGTTGTCAAAGATCCATTGCCCTCGGGGGGCAATCCGTGCCGGGCTGATCTTCTTCACCCAACGGATATATTATACACCATTTCGCAAATCGTGTCAACCCCTTTGGACAGTTTTCCCGCCCGGCGGCGAGCGCCCTATGCTGCAGAACATAAGAGCATGGGCGCTCCGCCAGGCCACTTGCCCGCACACAGGAGGCGGCGCGGGCGCCCTGACCACAAAGAGGGGCGGCCTGGGGGGTAGGCGAGCGCTTGCTGCGCTCGGTACCAGGTTTTCAGTATGCGCAGACTATTAATGGATAGCCAAAACTTGTCTTCCCTCAGCATGGGGCTGCGCCCCTGCCCTTGTGGGTAGGTTTGTTCAGAATCTGAACGCTGCTGGGCACAAAGGGCGTCCGCGCTTGCCCCAGCCTATACAGTGCGCGCACAGGGCGTGAGGAGGCCCATGCATGGATGGCCATTTCCCTTCTTGACACATGTCTGGGAGCATGTATAATGGAAGACAGATGGGCGCGATATGCCCTGCTGCCCACACGATGTCCGCTTTGCTCGGAGCCTTTTCCCATGTCAGACTATACCTCTGCCGCCATAGCGCGAACGGTAACACCCGATATGCTCTATGACCTTATAAGCAGTATACAAGAAGACATCAAGCAGTTGTTACAGAAGCAGAGTGAGACCTCTGTTCTTGTCGGTATCATACAGACAAAGTTAGACACCCTTACACAGGCGCAAGGCCGTGTGGAAGAGCGCGTAGGAGACCTAGAGACAGAGAGTGCAATATCTGCCAGTGCGAGAAGTAGCATCCTAGAAGGCATAAAGGTCATGCTCATGAGTATCGGAGCATTCTCTGCTTGTGCGGGCGTTGTCTTCACCCTGTACAAATTCATAACTGGCGTATAATGTTATCCTGTGGGAATGACAATCTCCAAGAAAGAGGAATAAGAACATGCAGACCATTGTGCAGCAGTGTAGCGAGAAGGCTAAGGAGCGCTCGGTCAAGGAGCTCTACGAAAGCCACCTGGAGATAATTCGGCTCTTTGTGCTAGGATACACGAAGACCGAGATCGCAGGCATTACCGGATATACTATCGCACATATAGACAGAATATATGATAATCCTCTGGTGCGAGAACGTATTGCTACCCTCCAGATGGCGCGTGACGCGGAGACTGTTGACATCGCTAGGGACATACAAGAGTACGCTCCGCGCAGTCTACGGCTCCTACAGAAGATAGTGGACGGTGACGAGGCCGTGAATGATATACGCCTCCGGGCAAAGGTCGCCAAGGACCTGCTAGAGATGGCAGGACATGGCGCGGTGCAGAAGAGTGCAGCCACAGTCGTCCATGAGGGAGAAGTCACCCTGAAGGGGGAGACCTGCAAGGAGATAGTGCAAGAGGCTCGCGCATATCGGGAGAGGATACAGCGCGTTTTGGCGGAGCCTATCGAAGAGGCGGAGATAATTGAGACTAGTTCGCAGCAACGTAGTTGCGCAAGTGAGACTCCTTCTTGTGAGGCTCCTTCTGTGGAGACGTACAGTGCACAGGCTAGCCTTTCTACCACTGAAAAGGAGAAGAAAAATGTATGAGGTTTGGAAGAGGCGGGCCGCCTGGCCGCAGGCAAATGGGGCGTATGTGCTCCTCCTATTAGGGCTATATATCCTGTTGCTATTCGCCACAGGCTGCAGCACACTGCATCCAGGAGCCGCATATATAGAGGCAGACATGCGCACCTACAACGCTCTTGAGGCATATACGCGGCATGGCATCTTTGTATCTGCGGAGAGCAGCATGGCAAAAGAGAACGCCCTTGAGACCCTTATCAGTTGGAAAACAAGGGTAGAAAGCGCCAAGTATGGCCGTTGGCCCCAGAAGGACATACAAGGTAGCCAGTTAGGAGAAATCCATGAGTGATAAAAGTATCCTGATAGACGCCGTGGATAAGGCCCTTCGGGCAGTACATGCCGATAACACTATCCCTCCTGAGGCAGTCGAAGCAATAACACGCATTGCGCACAGGCTTCCCGGTATCCTCACCGCAGAGGACGCCAAGCCTGCCCTTCGCCAGATCTCTGCGCAACTTGCCAATTACGGTGTCGCCGCAGGAATACACGGTCAGTATATCCTCTGCAAGGCTCTCCAGGACGCGGTAGGTCACCTTGTAAAGCTGTTCATAGTGGAGCTCTTTATCGTTCTCAGTAAGGAGAAGTACAATGTCAGAGAGCCGCAACCTTAACATCATATATGTGGGCGATGTCGCGATCGAGGGAAACCTCACGCTCCTAAACGGCACACTACGCAGTGCGAGTACTGACCAGAGCACAGACGACAAAGAATACATCCGAGAAGCAGAATACGACTACTATTTCACAGGCAGCGGAAATAATGCAGTCGTGGCGCTTCCTGCAAACAAGCCTGCCGTGATAGGCAGTATGCGTCTTCTCGCCAACGCTGACCCCTTCTCTGCCGGCACCAAAGAGTGGCTCAGAAAGACCGCAAACAACGAAGGGACTACCCTCTGGCAATATGAGGAGGAAATATCTGATGGCATCGTCACCGGCCTTATACCCCGCACAGTATTCGATGAAACTGTGCAGTTTGCTGTATTCTATCGCGTTTCTCCTTCTTACGACTAACCTTTCTATTGCACAGACAAACACTCCTACAAAGACGCCTACCCGTACTCGTACGCCTACGCGTACTGCCACCCCTACATATACCGCGGCTAACACAAGTACACCTACTCCCACCAGAACGCCCACTTATGTCCCTCCTGCATATACAAACAGCGCAGAGGAGAGGGTAGTATGGCCAGGACCAGCCTTGCTAGGAAGGGCACGGGCCAATATCCTATCTGTGTCCCACGAGTTCGCGGCTGTCCCCAGTGCAGCAACCGCTACTATTGACGGTGTTACCTACACCTTCCGTGAGGGCGACATTGGCCTGGTGCAGGACGCCACGCATGCCTATATATACATAGACAACGTCTGGGAGCCCTTTGTAAAGTGGGCAGGCCTTGCCACAGACGACGACACGTTCCGCACTGACGGCACAATAAACCAGAGTACACAGGGTGCAGACTTCACAAACATGGGGAGTACTGGCTACCCCCTAGTACTCGACGCAGATCACTTCTGGCAGTTCGTAACAAGTGGCGCTATAACACTCCCCATATACTATGCCAATAGGGATATCGAGTTCGTCGCGGACCGCCTAGGTACAGGCGTTGGCGAGGTCATTCTAAAGACAGGCACAGGCGATGTCTTCCGAGGCGACTCGGACCAAATATACCTATATGTCGATGGCGTCTCCCGCATGGCGTTAGGCACTCTACATTCCTACCTATTCGACCAACTGAATGTCGCGCCCCTGACAGCCAAGGCCCCCTTCTATATAGGCCCCAACGCAGTAGATGTATATACAGACAACCTCTATGTAGAGCGTGCCCGTTATGCGGACAGTGCAGACAGTCTCACCCCCGTAGCACAGGCCGCCCTCATAGCCACAGTAACAGGGCTCATTCCAACATATGTTCCTACTATAAATACGCCTACCCCCTTCTCTGTCGTAGCAGGTCCTAGCGGAAATGTATATGTTCTGCCTGGTACAGAGCCTGCCTCCTATATAGTAGACGTCACAGGGCTCGCAACGGGCAGCTATTATATATATGACGCCTCAGGAACGGGGCCTTTCCATATCCAGCATAACTTTGGCATACAGTATCCCTCCATAACTATGTACAATGTAGGGACAACATTCGGCACCTCCCTATCCGTAGCGTACGCGGATATCAACTACTGCACTGCATATGCTGACGCTGCCTTAGGAAGCAATGTTATCCGCATTGTCTGTGGCATATCGGGCGCGGTAGGCAGCAATCTCTTCCCTACCCTAAATATAATAGCCACTCCGCCTATCTATGTTACACCTAATGGTCCGAATAGTGCCAACCTTGTGTATGATCCTCCTACCAGCACTCCAACGCCCACGCCGACCAACACAAATACGCCTACGCCCTATGGCCTACAGGTTGATATTGGCGATCCACATGGCCAGACCTTCACAGTGCAGCACAACCGAGGAGCTGCCATAATTGCAGACGCTATTGTGAAGAGTACTAGCACACAGGCATTCGTAGGCTTCCAGTTCCCGGACGACGATAGCCTTACTGTGATAGTCTCTCAAGCGTTGCCCGCTGCATATCTAGAAGCGCGCATCTTCAGTGTTGACTACAGTGTCTCGACGACAATAAGCAGTACAACATACACAGTTTCCCACGGCCAGAACTCCTATGTTATCAGCCAGGTACAGAGGACAGACAGTGAGAAGGGGCTAGTACAGAGTGACGAAACATATATAGACGCCAACACAACACTGCTGACCTTTAGCAGTCCGCCGGGCGCCGTTCGCATTAACACAAAGAAAGCCTATGCAACACAGTCTTTAGGCAATGGCGCTGCTACCTCCTTCAGTGTTACGAATGCCCCCGAACTCCCGGCAATCGCCAGACTGTACCGTACCGGCAGTCGGCGTACCCAAGCGGCGATCTCCTACCCTACACTGTCTAGCATAGTAGCCTCCTTTAACATAACTCCTACGACAGACGAGTTCATCCTCGCATACGCGGTAGGGGCCGCCTATAACCTATCAGAGGCAGACAATACATATGTTCGGCTAGACGGCGCAAATAGAGAACTCATGTCTGGCGTACATGGCAATGAGCGTATAATAATGGTAGCCAATGAATATAAAGGAGACACCGTCGATGCTGGCTTTGGCCTCTCTGAAACAATGGGTAGCAATGGCCGCCCAGAACTCAGCATACATACACCTACGATCACGCCAACGTATACTGCAACTCCTACTAGCACTCCTACGAGCACCCCGACAAGTACGCCTACCACGACGCCGGTAACAACACCCACACTTGACCCACGATACTACGCGGTAGCGGGAGACTCCCTCGAAGGAGAGATGCAAGCGGCAGGAGAAAGCATAACAGACGCCAGTGTGGTAGAACTTCGCGTTCTACGCTTCATTCCAAATACAACAGCAGACAGTGCTACTCTCAAGGCCAGCTTACAAGAGGGGGACTTTGTCTTCTGGAAGCCTAATGGTGGCCCAGTATCCTACCTCGGTGGCCTGTACAACGGTGAGCTGCGTGTGCAGTTGCTGGCCTCTAGCATAGTACCGGGCAAACAATATGTGTTCGCCATAGAGGATGAAGGGGACCTAAAGTATGTAGAATGGTGGGAGCCATGATATATATCCTCCTATTCCTCTGCGTGCTGGCAGGAAGCGCGAATGCACAGACAGTATACCTCTTTAATGAGCGTCTATATAACGACTTTGCTATGCCCGCAGGTAGCGCTGATGGCACAGTACAGAAGCATACAGACGTATATGATGGCAGCTTTGATTCTAGTAATAGCTTTCGGGACTTGCTAACAGCTCCCCTGACTGTGCTTGGTGGTCGCGTCTACGAAGACGGCACAGTAGGTGATAAGGATGTCTGGGCATGGATAAGTAATGCGGAAGCCTATACTATGACCTCCGCACAGTTTTATGCAATCCAAGGGGATGATACGCGTTCTCCTAGCGGTCCGCGATATGCATATAGTGTAGGCGTCTCGGTAGACCTCTTTGTAGACAATGGCGCATATCCTAGCAATGTCAATACTACTATAAGTCTAGAGTTCAACGCTACATATGGCTATCCTATAGGAGAGTGGGACGTTGCCTGCTCCGAGACATATACTACAGGAGCCTATAGTTACACACAGAAACGCCTCGCGTTCGTCCTCCGCTATGATGACATGCAATATACTGGTGGCGATAACCCTGTTAAAATTCGCTGGAAGGTGAATGGCACCTCCTCTATAACAATAGACACAGGGGAGATAGATACTGGCGTCACACCGACGCCTGTTCCAGTTGCTACAAATACACCTACGTACACACATACGCATACTCCTACCCGTACGTATACACCCACACATACCTATACAAAGACGCCAACGCCAACAAGGACGCCTACCATAACGCCAACTCATACAAACACAGCAACCTACACAAAGACTCCAACACGCACGCCACTGCCGACAAGCACTTTTACGAACACGCCAACGGCTACCAACACGCATACGCCTACCAACACTCCAACGGCGACGCCCACTTACTGGCCTCTCCCACAGCCCTTCATACAGTTAAACCCCGGTGTTCCCTATGCTTGGCGCTTCTACATACGACAGGACTCCCTCCTTAGCCCATATGGCTACGGCTATGATTTGCTCCCATCCTTCACAGGCTGGACAAGCATGCACATATATACACAGGATACGGACGCCTCTCCCCTGGTCGAGATGCCAGGCAGTCCCATACAGCCATCCTTCATAACAAACAACAGTACAGGAGGTGCCTTAGGAAATGCAGTTCCCTATCCAACACCAGGAAGAAGTTTCAAGCTGTGGGCAAAGGCAGAAGGAGACAATAGCGTCTGGAGAAGTGACAGTGTCTATAACTTCCGCTCTATCGCATACCCCACATACACGCCAACAAATACGCCAACAGCGACGGCTACGGCAACGCATACTCATACACCAACTTTCACGAATACATACACGCCTACGAACACACCGACCCCTACAAGCACGCCGTCTCCGACACAAACGCCTACCCCTGGTCCATCGGCGACGCCTACACCTACAAACACATCGACCCGCACGGCGACTCCTACACGTACACCTACGCACACTTTCACGATGACTCCTACCTTTACGCATACGCATACACATACTCCGACAAATACGCCAACGCATACGTTTACCCACACACCTACGTATACAGCAACGGCTACGAATACTCCAACTGCTACGCGTACCCATACGCCGACGCACACGCCGACGCTGCAACCTGCCGAGCCTACAAGTACGCCGACACATACATATACGCCTACGCACACATATACGCATACCCCAACATATACTCCGACAAATACGCCTACGTACACACATACGCCAACACATACATATACCGCCACGCATACGCCTACAAATACGCCGACTGTAACGCATACGCATACGAATACGCCAACGCCAACACATACCAAGACTCCTACACACACGCCTACGCACACTCCAACGTATACACCAACAAGGACACCAACACATACGCCTACCAATACACATACAGCAACTCCGACGGCTACACATACAAATACGCCAACACCGACACCTACAGACCTTCCCACGCTAACGCCAACGCCCACACCGGAGGATACTCCCACGCCCACATACACTGCCACCCCAACAGCAACGCCAACATACACACCAACACCAAAGAGCATAGGCATATGGGGCCTTCTCTTTGGTGAACTAGGATATATTCCGGCTACGGCCGTATATTAGGAGCACACCATGCAACGATACTTATGCTTATTAGTATTACTGTTCCCCGTATGGGCGCAGGGGCAGAACGAAGACTACAGCACCACGCGGATAGGCACAGCAGGAAAGATAATCGAGGCGACTGACGGAACCGACTTGGCGAAGTTCTTCTTCAACGGGGATTTCTGGATACTGAAGCAGCTGCAAGTTGCCGGTATTGAAATTACCTCTGTCTCTCCCCTGGACGTTGAGGATGGCGGCACAGGGCTAACAACCCTCACGGCGAACCGTATCCCCAAGGGGAACGGCACGAGCGCATTCAGCGCCAGTAGCCTCTATGACGATGGCACAAATGTAGGCTCCCTGGGGAATTTCGATGTTGAGGGACTAACAACCATCTCCGCCGATGCGCTCATCCCTGGCACCACGCAGACCACGATCAGCGCGGCATCGGTAAATGATGTATTTATCTATGACCCAAGGCTCGATACCGACGGTGGGGAGTGGACGCACAATCAATATGCTTCCTGGTATACAGAATCCGGGCCGTTCCCAGTACCGGCTTATATTTATGCAACTGCCTCCTTGGTGAGCATCTATAAGCCAGATGGCACACTTTGGAAGACATATTCGGAGGGTGGCACCTTCCCCTCAACATCAAATTTAATAGGCCCTTCTACGGTATCAAGTAAGTGCCTTTCTGCAAGAGATGGTATTTTATGTGTTGGTGCCCAAGGTGGATATGGGGTATTCGTGCTGGATTTTACTAATGATGTTTCTTACTTGATAACAGCACTACAAGTCTATAAGTATAACGGAAACTTGTCTTCTACAGGTATGGGCTTTTCTGTGTTAACTACAAACCTAGTGCTGGTAAATAATGTAGTCAACGATGTTCATGCCCAAATCGTCAATAACAAACTCTATTTCGCCGCCGCGACCGATGGCGGGGTGAGCGTAATCAATTGGACTAATCAGACGGTTTACGATTACAGCGACGTAACTAACGACGACTACAACCAATGCTATATCACGCAGGACGGTTATTTAATCGTGGGCAACGAAACTCAGGCGCAAGTGGAGACTTGGTATAACGTCGCTACCGATTCAGCCGATGAGGCCAACGGGACGCCGGATAAGGTATGGGATGAATCTTCCACTCCGGCCCTGTGGCCGAGCGCGGTTACTGTGCCGACTTTTGCGGGCGCGCTGAATGTGTTGGAAAGCGGTTCTTTCCTGAATAATCTATCCAGCCGGATTCTGTTTGGACATTCCAGTGGAATGGTTGCGCTTGACAACAAGCGAGCGGACGAAACCAACGGTGCAGGAACATACATCACCAACGCATACAACACCGGCCCCATGATTGGTGACATTCGCCTTGCGCTCCCACTGGACACCACGGCGGGATTAATCGGCATCGTCAGCGGTACGGTGATTAGTGACCGCAGCGTGAAAGCCGCGACATTTACGGCCAGCAATGCCAACGGTACCGGCATGGCCTACGCGGCGGGAGAGACCAATACGGCGATTGATTTCGACGGCACCGACGATTATTTGTGGAGTTATGACAAGAACGATTATTCCTTTGGAGATGGTTCGACGGACAGTGCATTCTCTGTTAGCGCATGGATTTATTTAGATTCCGTTACTTATGCGCCTATTGTCAGCAAATATGACGCTACAACAGGCTCAGAGTTGCGCGAGTACGATTTCTTTGTTTCTTCCGGAGATCTGTATGTTATCCTGTACGATGAATCAGCCAATACTCGGATTGGCCGACTATCCGATGGAACTATATCTGCTGGACAATGGTACCATGTATGTGCCGTGTACCGTGGAACCTCTGCCAGTTCGGGGATAGACCTCTATGTGAATGGAATAGAATCGGACAATACTGATTATAATTCCGGGTCTTACACGGCGATGGAAAATCTTTCCACCCACCTAGCAATTGGGTCGGATAAGGGGGCGTCGTCTAGATTTTTCTCCAATGGCAAGATGGACCAACTCACCATCACAGCCGAAGCCCTCACCGCCTCTCAAATCAAATATGTGTACGAACAGGGCTTGGCGGCTCTGAATAATCACACCGCACCCAACGGCCTATCCAATGCGCACACCCTGCAAACATTAGCGCAGGGTACAGATTCCCAAGTCAACTCCATCGCCTTGACTGGCGACAACGATCTATTAATCGGCACCAACACAGCGGGCCTTCTCCAATACAACCCCGATGCCGGAGTGCTGCGGGTGTGGAATGTTAACAACGTGCTCTCCGCATCCGATATTACCGCAGTGGCGGCCTACGGGATTCCGCGCAGCGCGACCGCGGAGGCTCCGGGCGGATTAATAATCGGAGTGGACACTACCACTGATTATGTGTTATTGGAACGGAATCAGGTGTCCCTTCTCGAAGCCCTGCATGAAGCCATGAAACAAAGCAATCAGTTCAACGAGATTGCGACTGACAGGATTTTTGCTCGCGGCGGGACAGTGCCCATTTACGTAAGCCAAAGCGGGCAACTGTGGCTTGGTGGAGAGATTCCTGCCGCCACAACGACCACGTACCTAATCAAGGGCAAGGCCGGTACTGGTGGGTATGGTGGTGACTTCTACAACATCAATTCCAGTAAGTACGCCGGCAACGGAAAATCTTTTATCGTGGAGGAGGCCACTCCGCAACTTACAGATCGAGCCAGTCGCATCCGCAGTGTGAAACTGCAACGCTATACCCGCAACGATTGGCCGGAGCCCGTGGAGAGCAAATATATATTCTCCGCAACGGAACAGGTACCAGATGTCACCGAGACGGTCTATGTCGCGGAGGAAATCAATGGAGAAATCCAGGTCACGACCAGCGAAATCAAACTGGACGCCCGAGCGCAACTCGAACGTGACCATGCCAAGTGGTACCAGCATCACATTAATAAGCCCCAGGAATTTGGCGTGGTAATGGAAGATTTGCCGCCGGAATACCAGGATGGAACTTCAGTTAAGTTCTCGCTGATGTTCTTTGAAGCCATCGCGGAACTGAAGGACCTAGAGGCGCGAGTATCCGTGCTGGAGAAGAGCAAGGTTCCCGACCATGAACTACGCATCAAGGGGCTGGAAGCAAAATGAATAAGTACTCTCATAATGGGTAGTGGTGTTCAGAAACTGAACGCTCCTGCCGATCCGCAGCGCTGAGAGAGGGATGTCCACTTCCCTACTTGACATAACGTGCCAGTATACATATAATAGCAGAGAGGTATAAAGACATGGACATGGTACTTTCAAAGAAACTCATCACGGCTATCGTCAGCATCATAACAATAGCGCTAAACAAGAAGATCGGCCTGGACCTCAGTGAGAACGATATCCTGGCTATCGCGGGTGTCGCTGCTGCATACATAACAGGGCAGTCCTTCATAGACACCAAGAAGGAGCAGAATAGTGCCAGCGCTGCCAAGTAATCCTGTGGCGATTACGCCCGTGCTACCGATAGGCCCCACGCTAACAGATAGCCAGGACGACGCGAACGACCTGGACATTGCCTTCAGCGCAACGGATGCCACAAATGGGAACTACTTCAGCAGTAGTCCACAACGCTATCTGCTGATGTTCTACAATGCTTCGGGCGGCGCTGCTACTGTTACAATCTTCAGCAACAATGACACACGCTTTCGCAATGAGGAAATAACAGACTATTCTGTAGGCGATACTGAGTTTGCGGCATTCTACTTCCCGGACACAAAAGGCTGGGCAGACAGCACAGGTAAGGTGGTCTTCCTCACAAGCGTATCTACCTTGAAGACTCTGGTATATAGACTCCCCTAATATGGACCTTAACCTTCGCAATACTTTGGTAGAGTGCTGTGCTAGCACAGAGATGTTCTGTAAAGTATTCTATAAGGAATACTTCCCTAGACCCTTCTCCGCGCAGCATCGCCATATATTCTCCCTTCTCGACGACCCTACCAAGAAGAGAGTAGTAATCGCCGCTCCTCGAGGCTACGGCAAATCAAGCATAGCAGCTGCCTATACGATAAAGTGTGCCCTCTTCGAGGAGTTCCGATACATAGTCCCGATAGGTGCCAGTGAGGAGACCGCAGTCGAACACACTGAGAACGTAAAGGATATGATTCTCGAATGTGATAAGATTACGGATGTCTGGCCTGAAATGAAGTCCGCAGTTTGGGCCAAGAATCACTGGCGCCTATCGAATGGCGTTACTGTCCTTCCTCGCGGCTCTGGCCAGAAGATTCGTGGCCGTAGAAGGAAGGCACAGCGGCCTGACCTCATTATCCTTGACGACGTTGAGAACGATGAAAATGTCATGCAAGAGGAGCAACGCCGCAAATTAAAGCAATGGTTCCTTGGGGCTGTCTGCAATAGCATCGACCCATATGCAACTAACCACAAGATCGTGGTGATAGGGACCCTCCTACATGAGGATAGTCTCCTCGCTAATCTGCTGGAAGACTCTAGCTGGGAAAGTGTTCGCTTAGAAATATGTGACGATCTGTTTCATAGTAACTGGCCCGAAGTCTTCACAGATATGCAAGTACGCGCCCTTTACGATACTTATGCGAGCGCAGGCGAGCAGGATGTCTTCGCTCGTGAATATCGCAACATGCCGATAAGCGCCACTGATAGCAAATTCAAGAAGACCTACTTCAAATACTATGACACAGAGACAACCAAGTTCGCTGATCTCGACATTCTCACTGTTATCCTTGGCGACCCTGCTAAGACCCACACCGTACATAGCTGTGAGAGTGCCTGGGTTGGCGCAAGTATCAACATGCGAACGCAGGCGATATATATTCGTGACATTGTCGCTGGGCGAATGACACCTGCTGAGTACCTAGATAGTGGAATCGCAATGGCCGAGCGCCTTCAGGCCAGTACGTTCGGCATAGAAGTAACGGGCCTCAATGAGTATATCATGTGGCCCCTACAGAACAAGATCGCTGAGGCAGGGAAGTTCTACAATATCATCGAAATAAAGCCCCGTGATAAGAAGGAAGTGCGAGCAGCTGCTCTCATAACACCATATCGGCAGGGCCTTATTTGGCATAATAAGCAAGCATGTGCCGGGCTGGAAATGGCCCTCCTATCATTTCCCCGCAGTAGGTATTGGGACACAATAGACGCTACTGCCCATGTCCTGCCTGTCATGGAAGAACTGAAGAAATATTTTTGGTCTCCCACAATGCTATGCGACAAGCGGGAACTGGTAGAGTTCGAGCAACTGAAGAGACAGAGTGAGGGTTTCTTGCAGGAGAAAAAGAGAAGCTGGAGAATTGCATAGTGTTGTTCAGATTCTGAACAAAACTGGAGAGAAAGAATGCCTATCCTTGTCACAGATGAAGTTGCACGTACTCGGCGGAACCTCCGAGATATACGTGATATTGACTATAAATATTCCTATCCCGGCAACCTGAAGCTGAAGCCCGGTAGTGAGTCTCATGATAAGCTGCTACAGCGCCTCATGGAGATGGCAATTGCTAGTAGGAATGTTATCAGTCAACGCTTTGAGAGCTGGAATAAGTTAGATCGCACTCTCACCGCGTATGTTCCCCTGAGCGATGCAGAGCAGAACCTAAAGAACACAGACGCGAGGCGCCCCCTCAGCATCGTTGTCCCTGTGTCCTATGCCGTGCGTGAGACTCTTCTCACATACATGGTCGCAGCGTTTCTAGAACATCCTATATATCGATATGAGCCTGTTGGTCCGGAAGATGTCGTGGGGGCGATGCTCCTCGAGCATGTAGTAGACCAGCAGGCGCGAAAGTTCAAGCATGGTCTTGCCTTGCATACACAGTGGGCAGACGCCTACACATATGGCTTCGGCCTCGCCACACCTCTTTGGGCACAGAAGACTGGCCTTCGCAAGGGCGGAAAGAAACGCCTTCCGACAATAGACCCCTTTACCCTCCAAGTAGAGAACACAATGATAGATAGTGGCCAGCCAGAAGCGCGCCCATCTATCCTATGTGAAGGAAATGATCTGCAGAACATAGACCCATATATGTCCCTCCCCGATCCCAATGTTCCTATACATCGTCTACAGGACGGAGAGTTCTTTGGCTGGGTAGATAGAAGTAATCGATATAGTATCCTTACCGACGAATTGCTGAGTGAAGGCGCGATCTTTAACGCGCGTTACCTGGAGCATATAGGCGATGGCCGCAGTATCCTATTCACAGAAGAAGACGCTAGGAATGAGAAGGAAGGAATATCCACCGAAGGCATTCGTGGTATCACTAACACAATAGACAAGATCACCCTCTTTGTTGACCTGATCCCCAACGAGTGGGAACTTGGCTCCTACAAATATCCAGAAAAGTGGGTCTTCACAATAGCATCCGATAGTGTAATTCTGCAGGCACAGCCCCTCGAACTCGAGCATAATATGTTCCCTGTGGTGGTGTGTGCTCCTGACACAGACGGGTATAGCGCCACGCCACAGAGCCGCCTTGAGATCATCTATCCCATGCAGCATACCATGGACTGGCTATACAGTACAAGGATAGCAAATGTCAGGAAGGCCCTCAATGACATGTTTGTATATGATCCTATGTGGATCAACCCTAATGACATGGAGAATCCTGAGCCTGGAAAGCTTATCCGCACAAGGCCTCCTGTGTGGGGGCGTGGCGTTAAGGATGCCATCATGCAGTTCCCTGTGTCTGACGTGACACAGTCCCACATCACGGATAGCAACTTCCTTGAAGAGCAGATTCAGAGGGTCTCAGGGGCATCAAATAGCATGCAAGGCATTCTGCAGAATAGCAGTGAGCGGATCTCCGCTACGCATAGCAGAAATGCCCAGATGGGCGCTCTCACCAGGATAGAAAAGAGCACTATCCTCGTGGGCATCATGACCATGAGCGACCTCGCATATATGCTCGCAGCACAAACGCAACAGTACATGTCCCAAGAGACCTATGTTAAGATAGCAGGCCGTCACAGTATGGACCTACAAATGCTAGCTGGAGGAGGGCAATTCCTGCCCGTAAGTCCATTAGACCTCGACATCTCTTACGACGTACAAGCTTCCTCAGGTAGCCTCCCAAATAGTGTAGACCCGCAATTCTGGAATGGTCTCCTCCAGGTAGCAATGCAGGACCCTGAGCTCCGACAGCAAATGGACATCTTCAAGCTCTTCACATATAGTGCCAAACTCGCAGGAGCGAAGAATGTCTTCGACTTTGTGCGGAACACCGCAGGAATAAACCCCATGCAAATGCCCATGCAGCAGGTCGAGCAGCAACAACAGGCGGGGAATATTGTGCCCCTACAGGAGTACGCTAGTGCCTAATGACTATATTAGCAAGTTACATGCCGACGGCCGTACTCGCGATATTCGGCAGTACTTCTCCGAGAACCTCTTCCATAGCAGTCCGGGCGACATGGACATCCTTCTGGAGAGCACTGCCTGGAAGGACATAGAAACACAGATACAGTTATACATCCAGAATGGCTACGACGAAATGGATGTCGCAGGTGAGCAGGCACAATTCCTTGCGCTACAAGCAGAAATTAGGGCAGCGAAGCAAATACTCGCTATGCCCCATCTCATACGAGCTGAACAAATACAGAGAGCTAAGGAGAATAACAATGCCTGATCCAGTACAGCCAGTACAGCCAGAGCAAACAGAACAGACCACAGCAGTAGGGCCGACCTTCATAGAGGCGTTCAACGATATTCTTGGCACGTCATATGCCGAAGAGATAGAGGAAGAAGTACGGGCTGCTGAGCCTTCTGCCGAGCCGGAAGCTCCGGAAGTACCCGCTGAGCCGCAGGTCGAGCAGCCCACTCCTGACCCCCGTGATGCACGGATCGCAGCCCTGGAAGCAGACATTGCTGCCCTGCGCGATAGGCAACAGCAACAGCCTCCGCAGGAACAGCCTGTACAGCAACAGGCTGTTGCCTATCAGGAACTGCCGTTCGTCTCTGAGGAGGAGTACGAAGCGGCTATTACAGACCCGAAGGCGTTCAACAAGGTACTGAACAAGGTATATGCTACCGCCTTCAACCATGCTGCGCAAGCCGTTATGCAGAACATGCCCCAGGTCATCAATAATCAGGTAACACAGCAGCAGACTGTACAGCAAGCGGCACAGACCTTCTATGCAGACAATCAAGACCTATACACAGTGAATATAGCAGATGACAGTGCTCGCGTAGCGCGTGCTGAATTCATAAGCCAGAAAGCTAATGAGATCCAGGCTAAGAACCCTGGTATCCCATATCACGAAATTCTGTCAAGAACCGAACAGGAGGTACGAAGAATTCTCGGCATATCCAAGACTAACAGTGCGCCGGCTAGAGCACTCCCAAGCCGCGAGCAAGCTGCTCAAAGGCCCGCCCCTGTTGCCGCCCCTAAGACTCGCGTTGCCTCATCCAATCAGGCCCAGCCTGGAAAGAAAAGTTTCGCACAGATATATAAAGAAACACTCGGATAGGAGACCGATATGTTTACCCCTATTGACGTATCGAGCGCGGAAGCAGGGCAAGTTGACCCTCGCAGTCGCGTAAAGTATGTTGCTGAAAGTGCAACATTACAGGTATATGAGCGCATTGTTATTGCAAGTGCTACGGCAACAATCACCCTTCCGCCTGTTAGTAAATGTACAGGTGGAATGTTTGTTATCCGCAGCACGACTGCAGACAATGTTACGATCTCTCCAGACAATACCGATTCCACCATTTCGTATAATGGAGCCTTTAGCGGCGCATCTGTGGTCCTCACGGACATTGGCGCCTTCGCAGTACTCATTAGCACAGGCGAGCACTGGATCGGCATTGGCGTCGATCTAGCCGCATAGGAGGTAACTAAAGATGCCTGCTGACTATCCCTTTCTGAATAGTATCCATACTGGCGATACTACCGTATCTGGCCTCAATACTGGCTATGAAGGTACGACTCGCTATACCGTACGGCCTGAGAACTGGCGTCAGGGTATTCTGTTCCAGGACATCAATGGCGATATGCCCCTTACGGGCATTCTGAGCCAGATGTCTGGTAGTAAGACAGATGACCCTGTGTTCCACTGGTTCACAGAGACCCTTCCAAACCAACGAGCTAACATTGCTGGTGTGTATACAGAGGGCACGCTTACGACTGCGTACACTTCTGGCGGTGCGGCTGGCGACATCCTGTATGTCAAACTCAACACTGGCGAGAATAGCGAAACGGCGGCGAATCAGACTAAGCAATTTCGTCCGGGGCATCAAGTACTGCTGCGATGCTCTACTGACTACGACGTAGATAAGAACGCTGTTGTCACTTCTGTTAGCGCTAATGGTGCTTCCTCCTACATTGCGGTGGAGTTGCTTGAGACAGATACGGCTACCGATCGGAGCCATGACATCAGTGATGCTGACACAATCCTGATCATCGGCAATGTCAACGCTGAAGGTGGAACGATGCCCGGCAGTATCGTCTACGTGCCCACGGAAGTATCCAACCAAGTGCAGATCTTCCGCAACACGCTGTCTATCACCCGCACTGCCCTTGCCACTCGTCTTCGCACTGAAGAGGCGCGGAAGAAAGCTCGCCGCGATGTCTACCGTCTGCATGGTATGGAGATGGAGAAGAGTCTTATCTTTGGGAAGAAGAGTACTCGTGTAGGGGATAATGGACACCCCGTTAGAAGTAGCGACGGCATTATCTCCTTTATTCGGCAGCACGCAAGCGACAACATCTTCGATTACGCCAATGACAGTGATACGGACTTTAATAGCAAAGCCTGGACTGTTGCTGGCGCTGACTGGCTCAATGAGAAGCTCGAAGTGCTCTTCTGCTATGGGGCGAGCCGCAAGATGGCAGTTTGCGGGAACGGTGCACTGCTCGGCCTCCAGAAGTTGATCATGTCCATGAGCAATACCCGTTATGAGATCTCTTCCACACAGCGAGCCTTCGGTATCAACTATCGAACATGGATTACTCCCTTTGGAGAAATCTACCTTACTACACATAAACTCTTCAGCCATGAAACAACGTCGCGTAATTCGATGCTCATCATAGACCCCAAGAACTTTGACTGGCGTTATATCACAGACACCAAGCCTATCGTTCGTAAGGAGCTCGACAACGAGGAGGGCGTGGATGGTATCGAGGAAGAATGGCTCACAGAGGGTGGCTATGAAATTCATCATCCTAATGAATTTGGGATGCTGAATGGTGTTGGCCTAGACAATGCGATTGCCGCATAAGGAGGTATCATGAAGCGATTACTTAGTATCCATGTAGCTGCGCTGGTCTGTTTACTTGCTGCCTTTAGTCTCGCCTCGGCAGACGATTGGACAAGTTTTCGTACACAGCAAGCGTACTTCGACGATCTTGATCGTTTATATCCTCTAGAGTTAGAGGATACAGGAGGGAATAAGTACGCCCTCTATTTTATCGCAGCGGCCACTGCCACGATTGATCTTGCGCCTATCACCACAGAGAACATAGGGCAGGTAACAGTGTCTTTGTTAGGGCTAGGCTCCAGCGCAGACGATGATGAGATTGTCCGCTATCAGTCTGCCGAAATGGGTGGATATTATTATCTCTCTGCGTCTTCCCGAGACGAAGCCTATTCTGTTGCCTCGTATGGGAGCATACAGGCCGCCTCCTTTACAGTGCAAGGAGCAACAGAGGAGTTGTCTCCCTTGATGCCCCTTGTTGGAGATGCTGTCTCCTCCGCAACAAATTTCTACAAGATGCGTATTAGTAACTTTGGTTCGTACCAGTGGAATGTTGAGGGCACGGCTATGGTAGGGGGCAGTGTGGTATCCAACGTAACAGACCTTATCGTTGTCTATGGTATGCATAAGAAATAAAGAATCCTTCCTCCCGGATGGATGACTCATTCCCGTTCAGGGAGGGGCGAGGGTTAATGGCTCGCTCCTCCCCTTTTTTCTTTTCTTGGAGGCATAGCATAGCATGGAATATTCTGAGATAATTACCCTAGTACAGAACAGGTCCGGGCGGTCTGATATTACAGGTACTACCTTTGAGCAAATCATCAATATGTCCTCCCGTTATCTGGATAGGCGCCTTCAAGGGCACTATAAGCAGAATATGGCGAAGAGTGTATCCTGCGTTGCCGGCACGTATGAAATAACAGCAGCCGACTTAGGGGCGGGCACATGGGGTACAACACTACACACTATCTCCCGCGTATACTATACGAATACTGACGGCGAGGAGGTACCACTCACATATAAAGCATTCGATGCGTTGCTAGCAAAGTATCCTGAGTTTGGGAACAGTGATCAAGACGAACCCGCTTATTGGACAGTAGGGGTGTGGCCTCTCTATCTTACGGCAGATACTCCTACAGAGGCCCAGAAGGGGCAGTATCGCACTGAGCGTCTCTATATCATGCCTCCCCTTGACGATACATATACGGTCAGCGTATATGGTAAGGGCATAGATTATTCGCTGTCAAACAGCACAACAACAAACACGAACTACTGGACCGTATATCATCCCGATCTGCTGATTGCCGCCTGTATATGGTATATTAAACAAGAGTATGAAGACAAAGAGAGCATGACCCATTGGAAGGTCATCATGGACATGTATATCCTTGACATAGAGCGTGAACAAATCATGAGGGAAGCGACAAAAAGTACTGGCGTTATGGGAGGCTAATATGAGCAAGAGCGATCCGTTACCCAAAAGGAAGAGTATAGATAGGGAGGCGCGAAAGAATGTTCTGGCAAGAGTACAGCCTAAAGAAAGCACTACAATCGGGTCTGCCCTCAGAGAGTTGGCAGGCTGTGAAGAATCAACCCTTTCTGTCGAGTTGCACAAACTTTCTGGTAAGAAGGGAGGGTCTCGCAGCCCTTCCCACGATGACACAACCGACTAGCGCTACAAAGAGCTCACAGGCAACTAGCTGGCCCTTCTACCAGACCATTCCCATTAAAGCTGCTCTTGTGGAAATGGATGATACTGCTATCTATTCGTTGACCCCCGGATATACATATCCTCTTACTGTCTCTGGCTATACTATCTATGACGCGTATGATACCAGCACGCCAAAGGGTATCACAACAGGGGGCGGTATGTGGCATGCCGCCGACTTTGAGGAGAGTTATTTCCTGTTCAACAATGAGAACGTGCTCATGAAGACAGGATATTCAGGGAACCTTCTTGTGGCAAATGACATACAGATCACAACAGGCTGTGCCCATCGGGGACGCCTCGTGTATGGCGGTTTCGATCCTTCTGCCTTCTGGAAGCAGGAGTGGCAGGATATCTTCAACGCCTGGAAGGAGAACACTCTCACTACCTTCTCTGATATTGCTGGCCTGGAGAGCAACTTTGTCATGTGGAGTAATATTGGCATGGATGCTCTTCTACTGTTCTACCCTGCCCTCTATATGACCGGCCACTTGTCTGAGAGCCCGAATAGCCCAGGGGAAGACCCGTACTTCCTCAACATGATGCGCCGTGGTGATATGGGCTTTATGGCCCTGCCTGTGCGGGGCACAGTACGTGCTCTCTATCCCTTGGGAGACGACAAGGTCGTTGCCTATTGTGATGACGGTGTTGTTCTGTTGACAGCATACGCTTCCCCTGTCCCTACTTATGGCGCACGTAGGCTATCCTGCCCCGGTGTCTATGGACGCTCCGCTGTTGTGGGAAGTAAGCACATACACTATTTCATCTCGCCAGATCAGGAGCTATGGACAATTACAGAGGAGGGCGTACATAGGTTAGGGTATCGCACACAGTTAGAGACAACGAATACCACTGTGTACACTATGTCCCTGCACCCTGAGACATTTGATCTATACATAAGTTCGTATAATTCTGACGCTGCCTATAACGTGATATATACGCCAGGGCAAGGAATGTCCCGGACAAATATCCCTGTATGCGCGATAGTCTCAACAGAAGCCGGGACTGCCTTCCGGACATACACGGCGAGCAGTAGCTCGCGCTCTGTTGCCTCCCTTGTCCTCGACTTCAATTCCTCTGGGCTGAAGAAAGTGCGAGACATTGAGGTCCTCTATTCGCAGACAGGGACAGACGCCATTACACTCTCCCTTTCTTGGAGAATGGACTCCACAGCAAGTATGTCCTCACGGGCAATGACCCTGACCAGTCGCGGCACGGCAGACTTCAATGTGGATGCTAAGGAGTTCCAGGTCGTTGTATCAAGTAGCAACACAACGCTGTCTATACAGGATATAATTATCCACTATGCGGCTATCGACAAAAGAAATAAGGTGAGCCCCTATGCTTTTGCGCGTACTTAGTCATCAGGTATCCACACACTGGCCCCTCATTCGCGATACTGTTAAGCGTAGCCTCTCGAAGGAGGAACTTCCTCTCCTGAATGAGACAGAGGTACTTGCGCGCTTGTTGAAGGATGAGATACAGGTGTGGGCAGTCCTAGAAAATGACAACAAATGTACTGGCCTATGCATCACAATGGTCATAACGAATCTGTTTGGTATCAAGCAGTTGTTGATATTCGCCCTGGCGAAGTTTGACGAAAAGAAGGGGCTAGTCCCCTTTGGGGAAGAGGCTTTTCGCCAGGGATATATAGCGTTAGGGCAGTTCGCTATACAACAGGGATGCGCGAGTATTGTAGCATATACAGAGCAGCGCTCAGTTGCCGAAACAGTACGCACTCTTGGCGGCACGGTTCGGGCGTATGCAGAGTTGCCGGTCAGATCTGTTCAGATTCTGAACAAAACTGAGGAAGGAGAAGAGTAATGGGCGGCGGAGGCGGAGGACAACAAGGACGCGTTATTGTTCCACAATATCAGGGAGAAATTCATGGACAATTTATCGCGGGACGGGGCATAGACGGGGATAATGTATACACCATTGCTAGTGGCGAAGCACATCCTTTTGCAATGGATGCGAACTACACAATGACGGCTATTGTGTCCACCCTACTATCGACAGATAGTCCCTATTCTGATGCTAACCTTGACCCTGATGGATCCCCTGTATGGGAGTACGACCCCACAACAGACCTGGGCAATATTGATACGCGCATAACAGCAGCCCTTGCAAAAATGAGTATTACGCCCGGCACAACTATCAGTGGTATGCTTACCGCTGCGATAGCTGCTGTTGATGCTTCTGACGCCGTGGACGATGACTTTATAGACGATACTGTGTCGGCGTATGAGGCAGAGAGTAGGACAGAATATCTGCAGAGTGTGGGGCGCTTTGCCGCCTCGATAGCAGACATAGGAGCCGTGTCCAGTACTGCCTTTATATGGGGTATGGCGGATATGGAAGGTCGGCGGTATCGAGACATATCGACCTTTCGGCAGAAGGTGAAGTTAGCCCGGGAAGACAATAGGCAACGCCTTATCGCCAATCATATACAGCAGAACCTCGCTCTGCAGATGGCACAGGTAGACTGGTATCGCTCCCTAGTAGGCATGGAGATGGACAATAGTCGCGTGGCCATTACAGCAATGAATGATTACTATAACCTCGTGATAGACCATAATGTGAAGGATACCTTATGGGACATGGAGATCTTTCGTAGTGCTGGTAACTTCATCGCCTCTGTGCAGGGAGGTGTGGCGCATAATGACAAGGAGGGCAACAAGATAGTGTCTGGCGTTGCAGGAATGGCGGTGGGGGCTGCGGCTGGTGGATACATGGCCGCGAACTTTACTGCTGCAGGGGCGGCAGCTGGCCCAATTGGCATGGCAGTAGGTGCTGGTGTTGGCCTTCTTGCTGGCCTCTTACAATAGGAGAAACAAATGATTCCTTTCCCTTACCTAGATCAACAAACAAAGAATCCTCTCTCTATCATGGGAGGGCAGTCTTCGACATCCTTCCCTGCTTCACCTCAGGCGAACATGCAGCCTTCCAGTACGCCACAGGCCCAACAGAGCGCACTTCCTCGAATGCCTGCAACAACTACTCCCTTTGGGACGAATGCATCCCCGTTCCCGGTAGCTCCTATAGCACAGCCCATCGCTCCCGCAGGCGGGAAGGACATGAATGGCTTGTACTTTGCCCTCGCACAACTTGGGGCTGCTCTTGCGCCGAAGGATAGTGGGATAGCACGAGCAGGACAGGCCGTTGGCGGCATGATCCAACAGCGGGCATACGCCGATGCCGCGAATAACCCTAACGCACTCATGCCCTCCTTCCTATCTCCTGAGCAACAGACAGGTCTTATGAACCAGCGTATGGCAGGACGCCAGGACATGCGGTTGGACAAACAACTGGAGTTGGCACAACAGCAGGCGAACAACCAGAATACACAGTTTACGCAAACCTTGCAATTGCAGCAACAAGGGCAAGATGCAGACAATCAGTATAGAACACTAATGCAGCAAGGACAGCAACAGCAGACAAACACATTGAATCAAATGCGTATAGAAGCGCAGAAGGCAGACGCTGCACGTGCGCAAGCAGATAGTGCTCGTTGGGCGGCACAGCAGAACATGCAGAAGATGCAATTTGAACTGCAGGACAAACTAGGTAATACTGAAATGGCCAAGGCGCGTGCTGATCTTCTTGGCGTTGTACATGCGGCGGTTGTTCCTGACCTTGAAACAGGCCGCCCTGCCATGACTCCACAAGCTGCATATGCTATGTATGGCCGCTTGCTAGAGGGTGCTGTAGATAAGCAAGAGTTACTTGATAGCCTTACTACATATGCTGCGGCGAATGCTCCCCAGGCGGTGGGGACGCCTCCTCCGGCAGGTGCAGCGGCCTCTCCTCCCGCTGCGATGCCTGTCTTCACTAACAATGTAAATACTGCACCAATGCCTATGGGCAATGCTCCAGTATATGATGCTCGTAGCGCCAATATTTCAACTACCCCTCTTATACCTGATATGTCGGGTCTCTGGAATTGGGGGCAAGGGCAAATGGATAAGATACAGCAGAATTATAGTAATGGACAGACGATGCTAGATAGGCCACGCGCTGGAATTGTGCCAGGTACTGACCAAGTGGCGCCCCCTAGCTGGACGCCATCGGCAGGTGCTCCTGTACAGACAGGACCTTCTACCAGTGTACAGGCATATCCTCCTATTCCTGCAAATGAACTTGATTTGCGTACTGGTGCAATATATACTGCCAATGGAAAGAATTACCAGCGAACAGGCTTACCCCTAACGCATAAAGATGCCTTCGTGGAGGTACAATAATGCCTAGTTTTGCAGAACTAAAGCAAGCGGCTATGCAGCCCATTCCCGGCACTCCTCAGCAGCAGAACAACGTTCCTATGTGGCAAGACCTTCTGTATGGCGGTGTGAAGGGTGTTGGAGGAATTGGCACAAGTGCTATCTCTCTTGTTAGTCCACAGACAGGCATCAACCTGAATGAAGCCATGCAGCAGGCACTGCCTACCGATCAGGGGAGTTGGCCGGAGTTCATAGGAGGTGCTGTCGGACAAGGCGCTGCCACCGTTCCTCTATTGTTTGCGGGGCCTGCTGGTTGGGGTGCTTTAGGGGCAGGATTTGCGGCGAGCGGGGCTGGACAAGAGCGTGAGGAGATATACAAGAGACGCCTTGCCGGGCAGATTGTATCGGGCCTTCAAGAGCTGGGCGCAATGGGAGTGGGTGCGGCTAGTGAGGCAATACCAGAACTCCTTGGCGCGAAGCTCTTGAAAGCGTTGCCTACACAGGGGCTTGGCCTATTGGGAACAATGGGCGTTGGCGCTGCACAGAACGCCTTTGAAGAAGGTGTAACACAGGCAGGGCATAACATTGGTGCTAGCCAGACATATGATCCTACACGGCCTATTACCGAAGGTATGGGAAGCTCCATGTTGGCAGGCGCAATAGGTGGCCCTATCGGCGGTGGTGTCCAGTATGGTATTGAGGCTTATCAAGACAGGCAGAAGAAGCAACAAGCGCGCGATGCTCTCAAAGGCCTGGGGGTACAGCTCCTCGATGATCCTCTCCTGGCCAGGGCAATAGAGAACGGAGATTATGCCTCTGTAGCACAGGCACTACAGCAAACGGCGGCTATGCTACAGCAGCCCTTTAATATACAGGACTCTGCAACGATTGATAGGAATGCTGCCCTGCAGCCACAAGGACCGCCAATGGCTGACCCCTATGCGGGTCTTAGTGCTACCGACCGCTATTTTGCTGAGAAGCGTGGGCAGGGGTATCAACGCCAACATGAGCCTTGGGTAGAGGACATGTCGCGGGACCAGATGTTCCCGGATGCCGCAGGCTTTGGTAGGGAGCCAGAGAATATTAGTACTCCTTCACAAGCGCCCGTGCAACAGCAAGCTCCTGTGCAGCAGCCCCTTATGCCTCCTGGAATGCCACAAGTGCTGGGAGGTAACGGGAACCTCTTGCACATGCAGCCCCCTATGCTCGGCCAGCAGCAGATGATGTTCCCTGTTGAGCTAGGAGCGCCCCAGAATGGTATGACCGCGTCTCCTCAAGCTGCACAGCAACAGGAGACGCTGTTTCCCACTGCTCCCTATACAGGGGCAGAACTTCGAGCACAGCAACGAGGCCCACAGGTACAGGGAACGCAGCTTCCTGCACCGCCCATATTACCAGGGTTGCCTGGCGTTCCACAGAACGTAGGGCAAGTAGGCATGACCGCACAGGGAGCCACACGGCCAGCCCCACCTGCGCCAGTGCCCGCTCTTGGCGTTACTGCACAGGGACCGACAGGCCCTCGCGCACCTCAGGCACCTCCTCCTCCATTCCCGACAGTGGCTGGCCCGGCACAACAGAACATGTGGGATCTAGGAATCGAACAGGGCAGTTCTGTTCAGAATCTGAACACCTCTGGGCAACAAAGTAGCAGACAAGACCTACGTGCTGGACAACAAGTGCTGCCCTTCCCATACCGTACTCCTGCGACAGTTACTGACAAGACAGGACAGCGCATTATCAAGGACATGGGCATTGAGCCTGGGTCAAATAAGTACGAGGCGACATATAGCAATAAGGGTACTGAGATCACGGGTAATGAGACCGACATGGATCGGCGCCTGCAAGAACTCCTGTTCGATATGCAGGGTATTGAGGAGGAGCTTGTCAATGCGCAGGAGCCTGTTGTTGCGAAGCCTACGAGGAAGGTAAAGCGCCCTAGAGGAAAAGAGCAGACACCAGAAGAGCTGGCAGCACAGGAACAGCAGGAACAACAGGAACAAGCGAAGGAGAATAGTACAAAGCAGGTAAAAGCATATCCGGCTGATGCTATTCGGAAGGACTTGCGGGCGCTGTGGGTACGGGGTATCCGCTTTGGAAAAGACTTCAAGAGTGCGGCTGATCATCTTGCGCCCCTCCTGGAGAACCTTCACAACTCTGATGCTTTTATGAATGTTGAGGCAGCTATCAAGGGCATACTGAAGTTCCTACCTGAGAAGGCTGTGGCGGTGGACCCTGCCCTGTTGAAGAGTGTGCGGCCGGGCACTACTAAGAACCAACTGAAGGGGCTGGACAAGGAAGAGCAGGAGCAGATAGAGCAAGCGGCACGCATTATCACAGCGGTAAAGGCACTGAATAACCTCATAGCACGGGCGGAGGATATTGCTGGGGGGAGAGGGCCTGAGCCGCCCGCGCCAGGAACGAACAGAGCGGCTGTGGAGAAGTTAAGGAAACAGTATAACACTCCCCTGGAGGGGCCAACAGGAAATATAGGAGAGACAAGAGGGGCCGCTGAGGAGAGCGGCCTTTCCTCTACACAGGAGTTGTATGACCCTGTACAGGACGAGGGGGTGGAGTATCAAGGGGTTCCTGTACAGGAGCGCATTGCTACAGAACAGCGGAAGATTCTTGCGCGGACACTGATAGAGAGCGGCCTTGTTACGAATGTCCTACAGTCGAATACACAGCTCGTGAACCCTCAGACCGGCCTGCCCGTCAATGCCCTGATAACGCCAGACGGTACTGTTGTGCTGTCCCCAAATATCAACATGAACACGATAGGGCATGAGGGCTTCCACGCTCTTGTGAAGAAGTTTGGTCGTGCGCATCCTCTTGTGCAAGAGGGACTGAAGATGTTTGACTGGGATATGGAGCGGCTGGCAGATGCCGTAGGCGATGTGTATGCCGCCCGTGCTCTGCCCCGCGCTCTGCGGGAACGGCTTGTGGATTGGCTCCAGCGGTTCTGGCGAGCAGTCAAGGACACGTTCGGCGTGGCACAAACACAGCAAGACATTGTTAATGCACTGGCAGGAGAGATGCTGACGTTCAAGGGCGGCGATGTGAAGAGGCCCCCTGTGTCCAAAAAGGACTATGAGATTGCATTGCGGCATACGCAGAGTGAATATCAGAAGCGAGAAACAGCACGGCAAGCATTCGAGCGGTTACGGCCAAAAAAGTCCGGAGAGATAACACATACACAGAAGAGCCTCCTTGCGGCCATGCAAAATGAAGGCAACTTTAAGGCGCCTGGGCAATGGGTCTCGCAAAGTTTTCTCCTACCCGATGGGCAATCCTATTCCATTCAGTCCCTGACACATCAGTATGAAGCCTCTCGTCTTTACGGGCGAGATAAGGCAGACCCAACGGCATTGACTGACCTTCTAAGTAAGGGCTTTGGTAGGGTATCTGCGAGGGATACAATAGAGTTTCGCGCCAGACCTACTGCGGCGCAGCTTGATAGTATCGTAAAATTTGCAGAACGGCATGGGCTATCTAAGCTTTGGCTAGACCTTACAGACCTTACTGGTCCTCGCTCAACGTCCGCTGCGGTTAGTGTAGCAGAAATAGACACTTTTGTACAGGACTTCTATAATAATAGTAGGCAGGGGGGCACCGATCTTAGTTCATTCGTAGAATACCAGAACGTCAGTCCCCTTAACGAGGATGATGAGACGTTCGCAGAGAATATCCTCAATGAAGCTATGACAATGTTAGAAGAGCAGAAGGTCCGCGTGGAGAATAAGACAACTTCGGAACAGGCGCTTGCTCTCTTGAAGGATCCTAAGAAGAGAAGCGCACTCTTGAACAAGATAGACGGCATGAGTGGCAAGCGGGCAGCCGCCGAGAGCGCGGCTATGAAGGCGTTAAGTGATGCCATACAGCGGAACTTGTTCATGGACGTTGCGAGCATTAGCACGAACATGAACTTTTCACAGGAGGAGAAGGACCGCTTGATAAAGGAGCATCAGGAGAAAGCTGTTGCGAAGCTGAGTGTAACGACAAAGGCGGGAACCGTTACAGGGCAGGCCTTGCAAGCTATGAAGTTATGGGGATCCTCGAACATTGATGCTCTTGTGCAGGTTGCAAAGGATGCTACCGCTAGGAAGATCATCGAGACCGCTGACTGGTCGAACTCGAAGAAGATTTCTGAACTGGCAGAGCTCCTGTCGAAGGAGCCAAAGTTTGCTGACTTTGTATATCAGTGGTGGTATAACTCAATACTGTCTGCCCCTACTACCCAAGCGGCGAACCTTGGGGGCAACACGGTGTGGCTTGGCTTTCAGTTCCCGCACCACGCCCTGGAGAGTTTCATAGACTCCGGTATCTCCGCAGTGTCAGGGAAGGAGAGAGACTTTCTCCTTGGCGAGCTAGTGCCCATGTGGGCAGGTATGCGGAAGGGCTTCAAAAGTGCGGTCCCCTCTGCGAAGGACATACTGAAGACAGGGCGCCCTCCTCTGGACGTATTCGAGGAGAACAAGTATGATAGGGAAATGGCCAGCATGGTGAATGCCTTTGAGCAGGCGCCGATTAATACCAAGTGGGGTAGGATGGCCCGGCAGGTTGCGCCCCTTGTGTCCATGCCCTCTCGTGTCATGCGCGCTGTTGACGTGATCTTCAATACGGCAGCCTATGACGCCAAGCTACAGGGGATTGCCTATAGAAGGGCGGTCAACGAAGGGGCAGAGAATATAGAGGAGAGGATGCATGATATATTGTTGAATGCTGATGAGAAGATGCTGAAGGAGGCCGCTGACTTTGGCCGCTATGCAACCTTTACGGACACTCCTGGGCGCATGGGTAAGGCGGCGATCGCTCTACGCTATAGTGTTCCGGGCATGCGCCTTATAGTACCATTTATCAATACGCTCACGAATATCCTCAATAGAGGGATAGAGATGACTCCAGGACTCGGTCTAGTAAAGCCTGCGTATAAAACTATCTCAGGGCAACGCATAACGAAGAAGTTTGTCGTAGAAACTGTAGCGAAGCAGGTGGAGGGCTTGGCGCTTACGCTGATACTGGCCAGTATTCTCGATGATGATGACTCGATAACGGGGGCTGTTCCTACTAATCCTGCGCGGCGGGAAGCCTTCTTCCGACAAGGGAAGATCCCCTGGGCAGTCCGCGTTGGTGGTGAGTGGTATCAGTATAGTAGGTTGGAACCGTTCTCCTTCCCTCTTGGTGCGATGGCAACCCTTATTGATGCCGCACGGGAGGGTATCGACAAGGAGAACCTGACAGACAAGTTCGCCTATACTGCGTCTGTTCTCACGAACTATCTGCTGTCCTCTAGTTGGCTAGATAACTTACGCGGCGCTATCGACAACGATGTAGGGCTTTCTCGAACGCTGTCTAGGCTTCCTGCTAACTTTGTTTGGATGTCAGGCTTCTGGCGAGTTATGACGAAGAGCTTGGAAATTGCAGACGCGGGAGAACTCAAGGCAAAGGAGGGGCATGGCCTCTTGTATCAGATGGCACAGGTTGTTCCTGGCCTTGACAAGCTGCAGGAGGATAGGTTGACTGTATGGGGAGAGCCTATTGTTATTTCAAGGGACCTGTTCCAGCAATGGATACCGTATAGGGCATCCGAGCCTAGTACAGACCTTGTAGAAATAGAACTGGAGCAACTAGGGAAGGATATAGGCGCCCCAATTGCTCCAGCTCATCCGAGTGCCACCCTTGAGATAGGGCAGCAGAAAATCACACTTCCTGATGATCTCTATCGAGAGTATCGAATCCACTTCGGGGCTCTAGCAAAACGTCGTCTTCAGACTCTGATAGGGTCTCCTGCGTATCAGAGGATACAAGACCCGTATGTGCGGGCACGTCTTCTATCAAGGGTGCTGAGCCGCGTTCGCGATAGCTCCAGGGCAAACGCCATCCGGAGAGTTCGCCCTTTGATAAGACAGGGGTTGGTGGAGACAGAGAGAGCACTATAGGCTCCTCATATGGGTAGTCCTCCCAGTTTATCTGCTCAGAGAAGTATGCAAGAATGACCAGTTCCATTGCGAGCTGGTCTTCTTTTGTATGCATGCTATTGCGCATCATGCCATACGCGCGAGCGGTAGCCCGGCGCATTGTATCCTGGGAGGCAAGACAATGATCTCGAAAGGTTAAGTATCGACTGATCCACACCCGGTGTGCCGGTCTTTCCCAGGGGTTGGGCTCTGCCGCCTCTACTTCATACTCTACCTTATGTGCATGGTCGGCAACAAGGTATACGAAGCGGTCTGTTGCTAGCCTGTTCTCTGGACTGTTACGATCTAGCTGGTACTTTAGGGCAGCAATTTGGGCCTTCGTAACCATGCCACGATCAATGAGCATTTCTATTATTTTACTGGTACTGTTAGTTTCTGTCATTCTTCCCTCCTATATGGTGTATACACTTGCCTGTCTTATCTATGCGGAGGTAGCCAGCGGCCTCCAATGTTGCAAGCATTGTCGATATGTCATTGATACTTGCCTCAGATGCAAAGGCGCGTACTATCTCCTGCATACTTACTGTTCCCTTACTGCGGACCATCGCCATGAGAGCGGTCTGTATAGGAGCGAGTGGGTTAGCGCCTACCCCTGTGTATACATGGGGCATGACTTTCTCGACATCTTGCAGATATTCGATGGCCTTCCTGATGTCTTGCTCCTCTAAAAGGAAGGCGCCCTCACTATCCTGTAGGCCCTTGTTTCGGGAAGCATAGCATATCAGAGATACCTTCCTGAGTTGCACACTGCGACGGCCACAGTAGGGATCTAGTTTCGGGTGGGAGAAGGGTGGATTCTTTTCGTCCTCCTCATACCAATGCTTCCAGACTTCTAGATATTCCGGTGTCGGTTTGAACTGCCCAGACATGTGACTGATAATTTCTAGGTCCTTCTTTAAGGCTTCCCGAAGGAGTTGCTGTTCCTTGCTCAGGAAAGGAAGAGGGACTGTCTTGCCCTTTCGCTCCGCGTAGACAAATACTATACGTCCTGTGAGGCCGCCAGATACGGCCTCTGACGGCATGGATCCTTGAAGAAAGCCAGGCGTCGTGGCGCCTAGCATATTCACCCATATGTTTCTTACCACCTCCTCGCCCCTGCCGACAGTCGCATTTGTCCAGGGGTCTTTGCATTCGTACCAATCACAGAGGACAGAGATCATATCCCTGTTCTCGAAGCCCAGGAAGACGGTGAGTTCCTCAGAGAAGATCGTTATACTACTATGAGATTGTATACTTGCGATCTGCCCTTTCTGCTGTTGCACCTGTACAGCGCCTATCTCCAGGAGTTTCTTGATAATAGCCTGGCGCGTCGTTGCCTGTGCCGTTACCTCTATGCCTATCTCTTGCAATAACTTTTGCACAGGCGTCATGGCCGTTCCCTTTCGGGCTCCGCTAGGGCCAACTAACACTATATACAGGTTAGGATACAGTGTGTCCATGCCCCAGGAGAGCCAACACTTCCTCTGTAGACAGGCGGCGATACAGGAGATGGCAGACCATAGTCTATAGCGCCGAGGGGCTTCTGTCTCCTCAGTATAGATCATGTAGCCGTCGAGCCAGTTCGTCACACGTCTCTGCTGCATTTACCTTTACCTCCCTCTGGCCTTTAGGGTTTTTTTCTATATGATACTTGCCTAGGTTGAAGCCTATTGTACAGTCACTCGGTATGCGAAATGCGCGGCCTTGCCAGTATATGGGGCTTTCCAAGCTACCCTTTATCGCCAATATGGTGCGGGCGAGTGCCTCTGGGCCATTGTCTATCGGATATTCCCATACTATACTATCATGCACCTGGTTTATTAGGCACACATCTTTACATGCGTCCATGTTGTAGTACGCATAGGCAAGGCCATCACGGTTGAGCTTATCCGCAACGGTGGACTGGGGGATAAAGCTATACGCCAGTTTGAATAGCTCTGTATCCCACCTATCACGGAATATCCTGCGGCGGCCCATGCAATTGGTGAGGGTTCTATCCTTGTTGAGCTGATCCCGCACTCGCGTATGCCATTGGCGTACAGAAGGGTACGCAGCATGGTAGGCGTTAATGAGGAACTCGGCATCTTTGATGGGTATCTCATAGTATGCGGCAAACTGAGAAGGTCCGATATCATAGTTGAGGCTATGATTCGCTCTCTTTCCCCAATCGCGCTGGCTATCTCTGCCACTACCAATGGGGCAACTTCCCTTTTCGTCAGAAATCTGCTCTGGCGGAACTCCGAATATGAGACTGGCTGTAAGGCGGTGTATATCTTTTCCTGATTCGAATGCATAGATCATCCTCTCTTCGCCACTGACATATCCAACTACTCTATTCTCTGCCTGGGAAAGGTCCATGTTGAGCATGAACATTCCGTCATCTGCGAGCATGTACCGCTTCATGGCAGGCGGTTGGTTCTGTAGGTTCCCGCCTGTACCAAATATTGTCTTGCTGCTACTGATACGGCCTTGACTGGTTCCTACAGGATTATACGAGCAACGAAGGCGCCCGTCTGCATCGAAGGTCATATTGTAGTATGTCGAGACAAGCTTCTTGCGCTTGCGTATTGCCATTATCAAGCGGGCTTCCTTACTGCCCTTGGCGGCAAGCTTCTTCAGGGCTTTCTCATCACAGGTTACTCTTCCCTTGTAGGTTATTGCCTTGTACCGCTTCTCTACGTAGAAGTATTGTTGTAGCTGCTTAGAAGAGCCGACAAACTTACTGTTGTACTTGGGTCCTACTAGTTGGGAAAGGTCAGCTTCTAACCTTGCTATCTCTTCGTTCTCCTCCTTTGCAGATTTATGGATATTCTCTAGGTCCATCCGGATACCCTTACTAGCAATAAATGTCAGCGGTTCTATGAGGAGTACCTGGTTAACGTAAGTGTTTGCATTGCGTTGGCTCTCTAGTTCCTGAAGGATCTTTGGAAATGCTTCCATGCACACAGCACTGTCGAGAGCGTTGTACTCGAAGAACCCTTTCTCACTACCGCCAGGCATACGCTTGAACCACTGCTTACCGTCGTCCTTATAATAGGGCTGGCGAGTATACATGGATGTTATGAAGCCAAGTCCCTTGTCGAAGTCAGGGAAGGCTATGGCTTGTCCTACCATTGTATCGTCTATAGGGCGGACGCGAATGCCGAGTTTCCTATAGAGGAAACAAGTGTCGAATGCCAGGTTTTGGCCGAGCTTTCTAACGGTTTCGTCTTCCAGAAGGTCTGTGATATGCCGCCAGATGGTGCGCTCCTGAGGAGGGGTGAAGTAGAGCTGCCCCTTTGTCGTGAAGGGGATGCATATGGCGTCGTCTCCTGCTAGCGCAAAGGAGATACAGGACACCTCCTCGTTCATGACCTCGATATCGAATGCGACTAGTGGCGCTTGCCGACAGCGCTCTATATATTCCAGACATTCGTTAAAGGAAGGATATGTTATGAGCACGCGTTGTGGCACGCTATACTCAGGGAACACACTCTCTTCCTTTGCCACTACAAGGTCATGTGCGATGAGGAAGCGGTCTAGGTAGTTGCGCAGGGCAGCAGCAGGATGTATACTGGGAACACACTTCCTACCGGGGAGGAGGATACTCTCTAGGAGAGAACCTCGCCACTTTGTTATGCTTGTCTTCCCTGTGAGGCTATATAGGGCAGTATTCCCAAGGGGCACGAACACACTTGCGCTGCATGCTTGTAGGGCTTCCTTTAGGGCTGCCCGTTGGCCCTTATACTCCTCGCTCTCTCGCACTCCCTTGAGGGAGAAGGACAGGTAGGGTGTTATGTTGTTGCTCGGTGGTCTGAATTGGAAGACGTTCTCGATGCGGCATGCACTACGAAGAACGCCGGCACTAGCGAGACACTGGTCGAGGAGCTTGCCTGCATGTCCCACAAAGGGGCGCTTGATGGCAGCCTCCAGTTCGCCGGGCGCCTCTCCTATGATACATATGCTTGCATCGAGAGGACCTTCACTGTAAGGGCGGAGGTTCACAGTTGATACTCCCTTCTTGCCGCCTTGCATACTGCTGGATATGTTCCGTACTGATAGCCATCGCGAGGTGTCCAGAGCCAGAATAGAGAGGTCTCTTTATCCTCTGCTATGTGCAGGTGGACAATGCCCTTCGCAGGATATATGCCCATTGCGGCGAACTGATTGCTCTGATGCGCGAGCTTATATAGTTCGTAAGGGTGTAGGGTAGGCACTACGATGTCTGCCGCTGTGCCCTGTGTGTGCTTACTGTTTTCGCTACCCCCGACGGCTTTGTTATGCAGGGGGCAACGATACCAGCTGATAACGTGTATAGGCTTGTTGTCACAGAGCTCCCGGAGGTCCTCCAGACTATGTGCAAGATCCGTGTAGTCGAACTTCCTACTCTTTGTGGGCATCCCTCCGCAGCAGCGGCATTTTACTTCATATTCTTGGAAGTGTGTAGTGAGGGACATGCTAGAAGTCCTTTCGTTGTCGTTCATGTAAGGCTCCTTGTTGTACAGTTTTGTTCAGTTTCTGAACGCTCCTGATTATTCCGTTATGCCATTCTTTGGGAACTGCCGCCAGTCGCGCTGCTTTACCTTTGCCCATGTTACGGCGAGTTCCTCCTCTACGTCGATCCCCTCCTTGCTACAATAGTCCAATATGTATATTATTATATCCCCAATAGCATCACACTTGTCTGCGAAATGGTCCGAAGGCCGGATGCCCTGCTCCTGCTTTAGGTGTGCATGCGCGAGTTCTCCGAGTTCCTCTACTGCTCCTAGCAGAGGGCGATATGATGCTTGTGTTCCAAAGTTGTGTAGGGACCACTGGCCCACTTCTTTCTGTAGCTCTTTGAGTAACATTGTGTTCTCCTTTTCTGTCAAATCTCGTAAGCCTAATAGCCAATCTGCACTGCAGGCTAACGCGTTACAAATCTCCCTAAAGGTGTATAGGCTTGGCACTCGTCTGGCCTTTACGAAGTGATTGACATGAGACGGGTGTATGCCTATGCTGTTGGCTAAGTCTGTCTGTGTGAAGCCAAGTTCCTCCATACGGATGTGTAGCCGTTCTCGAAATAGTGTCTGCATGGATTTCTTACGCGGCATAGCCATTGTTATTTCCTCCTTGTATGTGCGCCGTCATGCTTTGCTGCAAAGTGTGCGAATGGGTGCTCCCCTTCTACGAATTCACAGAACGCTAGGTTGCTAACGTCTATGAGGCATTCTAGGTTTCCTGTCTTCTCATATTCGTCAAGGCGTTCATGCATGTCAGATACTCTGTCGAACTGTGCCTTCTTTTGTCCAAGCGGACCATATCGGAAGTGCCCCATTGTTAGACGATTGAGCATCAGACGAAGGTATGGGTACAGCTCTTGCCCGACAGTCGTCTGCATGTCCGCATTCATGTCTGTCCCATACACAGCGTCCTGCCATAGGTTGTGCAAGAATTCTTGTGGGGTATGCTGACACATGTTATTCTCCTCCACCAAAGCGCATTATGAGAGTGGCGATACATAGGAGGAAGAGGGCGAGGATTATGAGGGCGGTCAGTGTGGGCATGATTTCTCCTCTTGGTGCTTGGCCGCAGACAAGGCGGCCCTAGCAGCGTTCATGCGTTCATATAACTCATGCTCGTCTTTCTCGTTGAGTGATTCACCCGAATGACAACAACACGCCAAGAACCCAATCTCCTTAACGCAGGTCTCCAACGCCTCCACCAACAGCGGGAAGGCATTGTGCTCACAGCAACGCCGCTCGGCTTTTTCTCTATTCCAATAACTAAATAATACATCGTCATTTGCATCCCTGACGTCATATCGCGTCTGGGTAATTCCTTGCACTTCTTTCACGTACCACTTCAAAAATTTACTCATGATTTCTCCTTTACGGGTAAAACTGCATGGATGTGTTCAAGCAACAAATCGACATAAGTCTGTTCATTATTTTTTACATATTTATAAAGTTGAAACTCACATTCAATGCCCAAGGCGTTTGCTATTCGCTCAAAAGACTTTTGGTAGAAGACAATCTCTTTCTTCAGTTCCATTTCTCGACAAATAAAATCGTCTCGCTCTTGACAAGTCATGGGCTTCGGGTTGTTCATCATCATCGGTCTCCTTTCCTATTCGGGCTCTTGTATGTTCCAGGCACACCGCTAACTACTTTCATGGTATATGCGTCCTTGTATCGATCTGCCTTATCGATCCCAATTACAGGGAGTTTACAGTTCGCGGCAGCCAGCATGAAGTTGCCCGATCCAGCAAACCCTGTACACACACTGTTTCCTTCGAAGCAGAATGTGCGCAGGATCTCTTCATATAGCTCGATCGGTTTCTCTGTGGGGTGTACCTTGGCACTAGCATGCAGCGCTTTGTATATGAAGGTGTTGTCTCTGCCAGGCTTCGCCAGGATCGCCTGCCCCTTGCGGGCATAGAGGAAGCACTCATATGCAGGGGCGAGCGTAGTGGAAGGGGAACGACTGTTCCCATATAGCTTCACCCATATAGCAGGGAATGGGTTCACCTCAAAGCCGGCGTCCCTCAGTTCTTCTATCGCCATGTTTTGCCACTTGCCGAAGGCTATCCATACGAGCAGCCAACCGTTTGGCCGCAGCTTGCTATGCGCTGTATGGAATATGTTAGCGAGGAATGGACGATACTCCTTCTCTGATATTGCAGCTGACATGAGGTCTGCCCTTTGCTGTTCATCCAGCGTCACTACATTCCGTAGATCAATTGCATACGGAGGATCGTATTCGATAAGGTGGAAGGAATTGTCATCTACTTTTGACAGAGCCTCTGATAGATCACTCACTAGGTATGCGTTTATCAGGCGGCGTTGGGCAGCACATTGCTTATCGCTAACGATTTGGGAAGCTGTCGGTTGTGGAATCCCCGCTACGCTGTCGGTGAGAACTTGTTGCTGTTCCTGTATAGTGAGGGGTGTGTCTACCCTTGCCCTGGCACGCTGCGCACTCTCGGCAAGCACGGCGGCTTCCACTATTGTGTTCAGGGTGCGCTCTGCCTCACTACGTGTCTTCGCTTCTCGAAGGCGGGGGAATGCTTCTACACTCTCAGCCATCTTTATAGCAGTTGCAACGCTTCCTAAGGCCATGCCCATCAGCTCAGCGGTCTTACGCATGCTCCAACTGTCGCCTGTCCCCATGCGCTTCGCCCGCATGAGTTTGTCAAGACGGGCTACGGAGACATCACGCTCGTGCCATGTCAGGTCTTCTCTCTGTACATTTTCCATGAGTTCGATCTCAAGGGCGTCATACTCGTCGAGTTTCTCCGCAGGATATATCGTGGCAGCTATGGCTTCCCATGCTAGACGCTGTGCGGCCAAGAAGCGCCGCCTCCCATAGAGGATATGGTATGCGTTCTCCTTATGATAGACGCCAATAGGCTGCAGTTGCCCGCGAGCTTGCATAGCCGCTACCAGACCGTCTAGGTCCTTATGGGCCTCACGTTCCCCAGCGTACACAATGTGTGCGAGGGGAATTTCCTTTATCTTATTCATGCTTGTTCCTTTCCCTGCTGTAGAAATAGGCACACCCAAGAATGAATGCACCGATACTGGTTGCTATAAGGAGGATACTTCCCACAACTATGGTGTATAGCATTCTATATCTCGATGCCTAGGTCCTTGAGGAGTTTCGCCTTCTGCTCTGCCGTGAGGGTTGCGCATTTCTGCTTCATGGTTTTCTTTTCCTTTGTCTTTACCTTGACTGTCTCCTGAGGGCGGAAACGGTTCTGGCGGATCGCTGCCAGTATTGCCTCCAGTTCATCGTCGGACATTTCAGATACGCTCTTCAATAGGTTATTGAGTTGCATCTGTTTGGGATTCCTTCCTATTTATTTTCTGCCAGACACGCATGATACTATCTAGCGGGATGTCGGGGTCTATGAGCACAGGAATTATCTCTATCCCGTGTTCGTCCAGCATCTTCCCCAACTTCTCAATATATGATAGTATCACGCGACGCTGGAGACCGTGCGGAATCTTGTTCAGGATTTGCCTATGCTCTGTGTCTATGTGAACAGAGAGGTGCATACGCGTATCCTTATTGTTGTATACTTGCATGGTGTTCTCCTTCTGCAGCGTGTATAAGGTAAAAAAGTGGCAGGGCGTAGCGGTTCATTGCGAACCTTTGTTGGGTTTTGTCCTGGAATATACTACGCCCTGCCTATGCGAAAGATAAGCCGTGGGGAACGGCCTACTGTGTCTTGCCTAGCGTGGCTTTATAACGCTGGCAATTTGTTGTCTCTCTTTACTGTTTGCTACTTTTGGGTCAGCTGGTTCTGTTGTGAGCGTTACCCAGCCCTTCTGCCCTACTAGCTGGGTGACAGATTCATCGGTGATCTCGTCGATCTGGGTGCCGAAGGCTGTGCAGAAGTTGCGGAAATCGCTGAGGTAACGGTTCGCCTGCTTGGGGGTGTCGGTGCTGGCTGGGAACAGCATATTCTCAAAGATCTCTTCGGCCTTATCATTCGTGGGGTCGGAGAGGATGACGAGAAGCATAGGTCGGCCACTCTTCGCTGTCTTTGGTTCCACTCGCTCGATGCGCAGCTCAAGCGTGGTGTTGTCTGGCAGTTTCTCCAAGTCGAATACGTTGTTCATGTTGAAGTCTAGAATACCCATCGTTATGCTCCTTTGTGCCATGAGGCACTTGTTATGATGTGGGCTCGTGGCCCTTGTTACCTTGTTACGCCTGGAAGGGGTGGAAGGTCAGCATCAGAGAGACCGGCCTTCTTTATAATTGCCTTGATATTGGTTGGCTCATTGTTTGTTAGTACCTTGCCCGCGTCCCTACTCCCTGCCACATAGAAGCCATCTCCTAGGCACATCAGGCTGTACTGCGGTCCACTAGGAGTGTTTGTCTTCTGTGTGAGGAATACATTGCTGAAGAAGTTCTGTGTCAGGGGGCTAAGCTTTCCAGGCACGAGGAGGCCTGTCTCCATCTTCCCGGATACTTCGTCTCTCTGTATGTCGACATGCGCCAATAGGAAGACATCGCAGGGAAGTTCTGCCCACATGTTATAGTACATCTGTGCGGTTCTCTGCTGTATGCCGTAGTCTTGTATAGCGGGCTGTCCCGGTCTCTTAGCAGCTGCATTGATTTGGTTCATCATGGCCTGCGCCCATGTTGTCATACTGTCTATAACATAGGTGGCGAAGGAGTTAAAGAACCCATTGCGCTTACGCTGATCGAAGGTGTGCTCCCAGAGGGCGAAGGCAGTAGGGGAGCGGAAGTCTTCTGCTTCATAGCGACCGTCTACGATGCACTCCCCTTTTTCCTTTAGGGCCTTGAGAGCCTCAACATCTGTGCCCTTGGCGTCAAAGGAGTCTATGAGGATCGGAAGGCGTGCTGTGCTGATAAGGGTTGTTTTTCCAGTCTTCGGCTTTCCATATATCAGAGTGTTGAAGCTGGGCGTGGGCTTGTACAACTTTCGGAGGTCCGTGAGTTGTGTCTCCAGGAATGCTAGCTCATTCGGTCTAAGCTCTACCATTTTGTTTCTCCTTCTATGCTATCAAGGTTTGGATAAGCGGGATGACTTGTCCCAAGTTAGGCACACAGTAGGCGCAGAGTTCCTTCATGAAAAGGGGGAGAGACGCCCAGTCTCCAACCACTAGGCATGTCTTTTTCTGGGCACATGCATAGCCGAACTCGAAGTTGCTACCGGGGCCGAACACATGACCTTCCGGAGCATGGAATATCAAAATGTCGGCCTTGTTGATGTCCTGTAGGGCACGGCCAACTACATTGCAACTGTTTACGAGGGGTGTGGTCGTGGCGCCTACTGCTATGATGTCTGTACCGAGGGCCTCTGGGAGGAGAAAGCCCCGCAGAGGGTCGAGGACACGGAACGCATGAGTGGCGACTCTACCGGGCGCGAGCTGTTCTAGCTTGCCTGTCAGATAGTTGCGCCATGCGGTTGCCTTTATTATAGGGAGCCCGTCGATGGGGCCTCCTAGATATATGGTTACTATCCCTATGCTACGTTCTGTTACGGTGTGAAACATTGTTTTTCCTCCTATTATTATGTTACAACGTTCTGTCCTACGGGTATTCCCTGCTTTCCGGTCTGTTTGAGCAGAGTTTATTGATCTGCCTTACGAGAGAAAGGTATTCACAGGTCTCAGCGTGTTTGCCCCAATCTGGTGTATCACAACTGCGGCAATGCGGATTCTTCTCTGTTGTGTGGGCAGATAGCATTATACAGTTGGTTATTGTACATAGGAGTTCTTTTAGTTCAGGTGTCATACGTGTATCACCTTCTTTGCGGTTTGTTCCTTCTCCCTTGGGTCCCAGCGCTTCTCCGCATATCCTAGAGGAATGCTATCACAATATGGCAGGGGGTTTGCATACAGGGTGTTGCAACATATCTGATGGAAGGGGCAGACACCGTACTTCGTGCAGCTCTCTGTGTTCATGCTGAACGCGCGCATCACGGGAGTGTCATGGGTGGTCTGTGCTAGCAGGGAGAAGTCATACTCCAAGCGGTCGAACAGCTCATGTATATGCTCGAACCAGATCTGCATCGCGGCGGTTGTCTTCCTTATTGGGAGGCGCAGGAACTCATTTCCTCGGTCTGACGCGTAGGGCGTGCCGTCTTTCTTTAGGCGGGGCATGCTACGGAAGCACGTAGCGTTGATCTCCACCCCGTATACTTCTTCCGGAGGATAGCAAAGGCGCAGCACATGCGTATATACATGTATCTGCATTTTAAGCTGCCACTCTGCTTGCCAAAGGGTGGTGAGGCCGCCAGTTGTCTTATGCTCGAGGCAGAATATTCCCCGCTCTGGAGAGGAGCACACCGCGTCTATTTTGAAGGATACCTTCCTGTTGTCGCCAAGGGTAACGTCGCCAGCTATCTCTGTCTGCAGAACATCAAAGGTGTCCCTATGCTTGTATAGGCTAGCATACTGTAGCAAGGCAAGGTATGCGTTCTCTTTGTTCTTCGCACCATTTTGCATATCTTGCTCCATGCTAAAGTGCGCATTGTAGTGGTCGCAGAACTTTGTATATGCTGCGTCGATGCTGGCTCTTTCATAGCCATATATGAGGAGATGCTCCATCGTGAGGTGCCAGGCACTACCAAATTCGAGGTGGACGTTTGGAACGTCTATATCCCAGCCCACCACATATTGATAGAAATACTTGCGGGGACAGACCATGTATGTCTGTAGCTTGGTGCTATCATGCATGCTGCATGTTGAATGGAGAGGGAGGCCATACTGGGTCATTCTGCGTCCTCCTTGTGCAGCATTTTATGCCGGGCTGCCATGCATTGGATGATCCATGTGCTTATAGGCTCTTCTTGTGGTGACTTAACCAACATAAGGAGGACCTCTCTACTGCATATAGGGCATATTAGCCCATTGTAGAGGGACATGAGGGTTTCTGTCGTTGTATCACAGCAAGAACACTTTATCTGCTTGCGATCTATGACGGAGGGAGGGAATTCCTGCAGTTGGTCTATCAGGGACTGCTTCTCTTTCAGCTGCCGGGTGGCCGCCTCATATGTCTCTATTGCATTCCTATAGCCGCGCTTGAGTGCCTTAATGATCTGCACTGGGTGAGTATAAGGGGTCCAGCGGGCGCGCCCCATTGCATCGAGCCCGTTCAGCTCCTCAATATGTATGTCGTCTTCTGTCTGGACTATGCGCATTGTCTCGTTTTCATTCATGTATACTATGCGGGGTAGGTTATTCATTGTGTGTCTCCTTCTGGATTGTCCTCAATTACCTGCTGCTTGACTTGCACAAAGGTCTCCATGTGTGTACAGACTTCTTGTATCCTATGCTGGAGATTTGTCAGTAGGGCATACTTCAAGGCAACATATTCACAGATAAGGTCTGTACTCCTCTCCGTATGGGTAGGGGAGGATATGCCAAGTGTGCCCAGCTTCTCATGATATTCCTGCTCGAACTCCCCAAGGGCGAAGAGTGCCTGCTGATACTGTCTCTCATAGGGGAGGAGGGCCCGCCAATTCTCTGCGAAGGAACGCATGTCTATGCGGGCACTCTGTCTAATGCGTGTGTTATATGGGGTGGTCATTCTCCTGGCTCCTCTGCTAGTTCTTTTATGATAGGGTGAAACGGTACGCCTCTCTCTGTCTTCTCCGGATAGTATATGTGAGCCCACTTCCCAATTGCACGTTCCTTATACTGCCAGAGTTCCTCACGCATAGTATGAGTAAGCATTGGACCACTTCCTACCTTGAAGTAATTGCCTTCGGGATCGCGACAGATTAGACTTCCTGCGGCTTCCTTTGGCTCTCCCTGTATGGTATACTCCTGCTGAACACCACAGACTAGATACCAGTCGGAACTCCGTGGCTTGAGCTTCATCATGTTTGTGCTTCTCTTCTTCTCATACCTGCCAAGGGGATTCCTCATGATGATGCCCTCATATCCTTGGGCTATGTATATGCTGAGAAGTTCTTCCATTTCCTGTTGTGTATGCACAGTATGCGTGGGGACGAGACGGATGCTTGCCGGTATGTCCTGGCAGTGCCTAGAAAGGTGGCTCTCCAGAATGGCTGTCCTATCGAACATATATGTGCCGACACTTGTTAGTATTAGGTCATATACATGATATTCTATCTCGCGATGCTTGTCATGTAGAGTAACATCTCGCGAGACAATACTTGTTATCTCTTGAAAGGGCATATCATGTACATATAGCTCCCCGTCAAGGGGAAGGTCTCGGAGCATTGACTGCTCTATGCCAAGCGTTATGTGCGGAACACTCTTTGTTACATTTCCTTGAGAAGAGCGCAGACAACCTTCCTGTACGTCCCATATTGCCCTGTGCCCATTGAGCTTTGGCTGTATTAGTACTGGTCCTTCACAGAGCCACTTCTGCAAGCGGCGCGCATCGTATGGGTATGCTAACATTATGCCTGTACGCTTTGCCATCTTATGCTCCTAATAGCCTGTGCAGTTGCTCTATCGCTCTTGCTCCCTTGGCAACGTCTGCTTCACTCTCTCGAAGTAGGCGGATAAGAAGCAAGGCGACTGCCTTTGGTACTGTGTCTCCTGGGGCGTTTGTTATCTCTTGCTCCAGCGCGTCTAGTCCTTGTGGGGTGATGAAATCTGCCATGTTCTATATACCTCCAATGCGCCCTTTGTTATCTCCTTTGTTATGCCAAGGAGCTCTGCGGTCTCCCTGGCTGTCATGCCACGAGCCTTACGCATACGCTGAATATTCTTTGCAACGTGCCTGTTTATGGCTAGGCTCTGCTCTGTTATCCTACTCTTCATGGCGCTTCCCCTGTTTGTGCGGAACTTGTTCTGACTGGCCATTATTGGCAGAAGAGAGGGCAGGGTTGTTAGCCCTGCCCTGTACATGCATATATGCTAGTCGATCAGGCCCATCTCGCGGAGATAAGCTCTCTTCTCTTCCGCACTGGCGAATGAGGCGAGCTTGCTCTTCAGGCCCTTGAGGGTTTCACCCTTCTCACGTTGCGCAATGACGCCAGGAGTCCAGGTCTGCATTTCCGCTAGGACGGCCTCCTGCGTATCGCCGTCTGTGAGGGAGGCGGCCGCTTTGTTTCTGGCGTCTGTGCGAATCATACGTTCGCACAACTTGTTGACCACACTCTCGCCAATGCGCTCCACTTTCTCCGCAAGCGTGGCGCCAAAGTTCAATGTGAAGGAGAAGGGCTGGATACCCTTACTAGGAGAAGACACCGATACTTCGATAGTGCCATCTGTAACTTCTTCCTGCCCATTCTGCACTTCTTGTTCCAACAGTTGCTCTGACATTGTAAGTCTCCTTTGTTTCGCCCATCTGGGCTATTGTGTAGGTCTGTTCAGTTTCTGAACAAACCTGGGTTGCTGGTCTTGCTACTCTTCTTCCAGGGGAAAGAGCATAAGCTGCATACTCTCCCCATCTACCTGTTTCGCGATACTGTTTATTTGTTCCTGGGATATGCCATAATGCTTCAGGGCATCGGCATAGCCATCTTCATACGCAATCTCTCGAATTCTTTTCTTTGCTAGACTGGTATGTTTTGCCACCTCTTGTATGAAGAACCTATAGAAGTCAGGGTCCTCTCGAAGGAGGGCAAAGTCAGGCTCCTCTATCTCCAGGGCAACCTTGCTATCCCTCATGAATATGGAGAAGTGCGTGCCCGATACTATCATGTTGTGCCCTCCTCCTCTGCCGCTTGCTCCTCTGCCGCTTGCTCTGCGAGGAGCCGCGCAATATCCTCGATAGTGGCGCTTGCTGGTTCTGGGAAGTCTATACTTGCAGGTGACAATTCCCTTATGACACTGCTCGCCGTGTCCCTTGGCTCTGCTCCCTTCTGCAACCGCATGAGCGCCTCCTCATATGTGCGGGCTGGCGGGAGGAGGCCGTGCTTTCCCAGCAGAGCAGTAAGGTCTCCTATACTTCTTCCTACCAAGAAGGAGAGAGAAGGAATGCGTGCGCCTTGGCGGGCATAGAAGTCTAGCACCTGCGCGAGCAAGATAGGGTCCAGCCGCGCTGTTACGATAACCTTCTTTCCTCTTATGCTGCCCATGCTATTTATCCATTTCGTACGCGAATTATATCATCCTCCATTGGGTTTGTCAAGGTCATTGGACGATATTTATTGATTTATTTTACGTAACAGGGTGTTACAAATTTGGCATGCCCACCTCCTCCTGTGTTATGGCGCGTAGGAGGGCAGAGAGAAACAGGTCTGTTGGGACTACTGCTCGCACTGTGTCTGCTATCTCTGGGTCTTCTTCTGTGCTATGGGCACTTGTAACGCGCACATAGTCATAGGTGTCGAAGACTTTGTTGATAGCCTCTGGCCATAAGGTGTCATGTGCTATAGTATACAAGATACTGTGCATCCACTGTGGGCGTGTGCAAGTATCCCACGCTTCACGTACTGTCTTGTCTTCCATTATGAGCCAGTCCTCTGCCTTTTGGCAGGGCCTATATGGGAGATTTAGGCTATCCTTGAGAAGATTCATTGCCTTCATTGCGCGCATGTCCGCAAGTTCTTGTCTTGTTAGCGTCTCCATGTCTCTCCTATCCTTTCTCTTTCTACTCGAACAGCGTCCGGCGATATATAGCGACTGTATAACATTGGCCGTAGGTGTCCCCAAGCCTCTGCCACACGTATCCACTGTTCTATGTGTGCTCGACTGACAAGGCTACGCCCAAAGAGGCGCATTCTGTGCTTCTTCCGATCGTATACTATGAGGAAGTAGTATCTCTTCTTGTTGGTTGTTTGCATGTTGCCTCCTTCTGCCATGCGCCCTTAGTGTTGCATATCCTTATGAGTTCTTCTAAGGGCAGGAGGGCACGTACCTTATTGGCCTGTCGCATACAGCATGTTGTGAAGTCAAGTGGATATGCGAGTGCCTCTTGCTCTTCTATAGAAATACGCATGGTCTCGCGGAATATCTTCTGGGCTTGCCGACAAGTAGGGCTATCTTCAGCAAAGAGGTCGGCTATTATCAGAGACATCCAGCCAACAGATGGGCATGTATCCCATGCTTCCTGTATAGACTTATCCGAGAGCCATACTTGGGCAGAGGAACAGGCAAAGATATCCAGGGCCTGTATTGCCTTTAGGGCGTTTGTTCTTCTTGCTATTCGCATGATATGCTCCTTTCTATACTATGCATAGGGGAGACACCCTATGTGTGAGTGTCTCCCCCTTTATACTCTTACAGAGGGTCAGCATCCTGCGCTAGGTCTGCCCGCTCCTGGTCCTCCAATAGCAGGTCCCGCATGATATGCTTCTGTTTCTTCAGGCTCCCCCTGTGTGTCCTCATACAGATTCTCGTCACATTCTATGCTCTGTTCCCGTTGCTCCTCACGTAGGGCACTCTTTGCCTGCGCGAGCATGTGTTCCTGATAGTCCAGAAGCGCATCGATAACAGTGAGAATATGCTCACGCATGTCAGTAAGGGCAACGATGCTGTCTCTCCGTAGGTCCACAGGTATGTGCCTATCTTGTTCTAGGTTAACCAGGGCCACGTTTAGTTCGTCGAGACTTCTATGCAGTGTCATGCTAGTGTCTATCGTGTTCGTTGTGCTCTTTGCTATTTCTGCTGCCAGCTGGCTATTGCAGTGAGAGCCGTCTCTCCCCCTTTCATGGGCATTCCACCCTCGTATCTTTGGAAGTATCCTTTGCTGCTCCTCAAGGGTAAATACCTGCCAGTGCCCTTCGGCTTTGTGCTCTTTGTCCAGCAGTTCCCGCATTTCCCGGTCCTCCAGCAGTGCCCGTAGTAACATCATGCTAAACTCGTCCATGCTAAACTCGTCCATGCTATTTCTCCTTTGCCCTATATATGTCCTGTCCAAGAAGGATAGGCTAGGACTGCCCAGCCGCATGTTGGGCCGCCCCATGTCTATGCTTCTTCTTTCTGTTGCCCCACTCTATATGTCTTTATCAGAACACATTCGTATACCTCCGCAGTTGCCCCAAAGTACATGAGGCTGCGGGCAATATCCAGGGCCAATGCAATGTCCCTGAAGATTAGGGGAGGCTCATCTTCCTCATCAGAGAGGATAAGGAATACTTTCTCAGGTACAAGGTCCATGTTCTGTCTCCCTTCTTCTTCTATGGTCATTGGGCGCTCTCCTTCCCTGGTACAGACAGCCACATGAGTGGCTCTACCTTGAGGAGGAGAGGCTCCTGTCCTGCGTCGATCAGTGTGTGGAAGCGCTTAGTAGCCTCCTCTAACGTCTCATAGAGGACAATATCATCCCCTGTGTCTGTTGCCATAGGGGCAACGACGTACTTTACCTTCTGATAGTCAATCATGTTTCTCCTTCTCCCTTCTTGTCACATATATAGTTCCGCGATCTGCGAGCTCTGCTTTTGTGGGCGTTCTATCTGCCCAGGCATCCTCTATTGACAAGAGCTGGGTGGTTATTGGCTCCTCAGTATCCCAAAAGAAAGGGACAAAGAAGGCGTCCTGTGCCTCCTGCTCCGTACTGGCGGGAAATGCCATATTCCGCATTGCCATAAGGGCCTGCTCTATTGTCCCAGGTAGAATAACAAAGTATCCACCTTCCTCAATGGCCATGTCGTCTGTTATCCTTACGATATTCAGCTGCATGTTTCTGTCTCCTCTTCTATATATAGGTAGAGGGGGGCATCAGTTTTGTTCAGTTTCTGAACAGACCTGACGTCCCCCTTTGCTGCCCCTCACCACCTCACCGCACCTTAACGACATGCCCATTCGCGATAACAATGACTGCATACCACCTATGAGGCTGCGGATAGTGCGGACCCTCCACACAATGCTCACCGTCCGCCAGTGAGCCGTCCCCAAACATATCGTTTGGCTGAAAGGCACGCACAACGCGGCCTTCTGCTATCCAACTCTTGAGGTCCTTCTTTGTTTTGGGATTTCCTGCTATATATGCCATGTCCTTTCTCCTCTGCAATGATAGGATACGCCAAGAGAACTGGCGGCCATGCCCACTCCCTATGCGAGAGTGGGCAGCGTCGCTATTCCTCCCTATGTAATAAGCCGTACGCCCAGGCGCGCACATACGGCTCCGCCACCTCTATGAGGTGCTTCTCTATCTCAGATGGCCAATCATCACTGTCCATAAGGGCCAGCACACATGCTAGTTCCTCAAACGTGCACTCTGTCGTACCAGGCACTCCTACACCGTCGATAGTGTCTGCCGCGGACAGGCTCACAGTATCCGGGCCCCCGAGAAAATTCAAACTCATATCCTCTAGTACAATCGTTCCTGCTATCATGTTCTTCTCCTCTATATAAGGGTATGACGACATAGCCGTCTGGTATGCCTGTAACAATATGATACACAATATCCGCCAAACGCACAAAAACCGAGGCGAGGCGAGGCGCATGCCTAAAAGGAAGCCCCCTCCCCCCTCCCTTTTTGGTCGCTTTATACAGTGCTGGACAGGAGGTCAGCCTCTTATAAGAGAAGCCTTCCTTCATTCTCTTACTACTATATTTTAAAAAAAAAAAATATTCTAATAAACTAAATAACAACAATACTACCAAACAGCCCAGCCTACCCCGCCCAGCATGCAAGAGCGGGCAGCAAAGGGAAAGTGGTCAAAATGGGGTGGGGTGGGGGGCTTACAATTAGGCATGCGAGGCGCCTCGCCTCACAATGGGAAACCCGACGTTTGTCAGAGATGCCTGTCCGATCAGTCCTCCTGCCGGTCAATGTTCTGAATGGCATGCTCTACTGTATGCAGAGCAGCCATACCGCAAGTGTCATGCACCATGCGCAACAGTGGTATTTGTAGAAAGGCCCTGTTTATCCTCCAGCGTATTCTGCTCCTGCAGCTTCAATACATCCTCCATGCTCATAGAGAGTGCAGGGGCAATCATTGCTGGCAGCATCCCGCCATCCAGGAACAGTCTGCATTGTGCATTCCTCAGCGAACGTGTCTCTTCGTCTGTCCGTGTGCTCTTCACAAGCAGAGACATAATCACCCTCTGGCAGGCAGACATTCTCCGTTGCTGCGGCGTTGCTGTGAGCACAACACGTTTCTGCACAGGCTCTCTATCATCATTCAGAGAGTACTTATCCGCATACAGGACATGCTGCGTTGTATCTCCCCATCCCTTCAGCGTCTCAACATCCTTGTTATTATTGTTAAAGTCTGATAACAAATCCTTCCCTGCATGATATAACAACCATGCCATAGGAACTCCAGAGATATCAATAGCAACATTATACGTCACTCCCTTATCCCCAGCAAGTTTGACCTTCTGGGATTCCTTCCTTCGTGTCGTGAAGGAGAGAACGCCTGTTCGCACAATACCACCGTCTACCGTAATGTTCTGAACACCATCAATACCCTTGAATGTCTTCATGATATTTCTCCCTTTTGTGATAGGATAATTTGGCATGAATGCCATTAAGAACATTGACCGTCTGTGCCCGTTGTCAAAGATCCATTGCCCCCCGAGGGGCAATCCGTGCCGGGCTGATCTTCTTCACCCAACGGATATATTATACACCATTTCGCAAATCGTGTCAACCCCTTTGGACAGTTTTCCCGCCCGGCGGCG
>Ga0209416_1000331_pt1 | contig 49163 bp, 71 predicted proteins | sample RifGroF1_FD_184001 | JGI IMG/M metagenome (GOLD analysis project Ga0209416, IMG submission 184001) | Groundwater microbial communities from Rifle, Colorado, USA - Groundwater F1 (SPAdes) (version 2) | ecosystem: Environmental > Aquatic > Deep subsurface > Groundwater | place: Rifle, Colorado... | reverse complement strand
TAGGGGATGTGGGGGTTGCCTCTCCTTATGGGGCGCCGGGTATGGCCTGTAGGGTGGGGTTGGGCCTTTGGGGGCGTTCTCTCCTTATGGGGTTGGCCTATCGTGCGGAGCTGACTTCTACCGGGTTGAGGGCCTGTTTGGAGGGGTTCAGGAATCCCCAGGCAGGGGTGAAGAAAGGCCGGTTTTGTGGGGTGGGCGGGCCTTGGGGGCGGTCCTTGGAGGGGGTCACGTCCGCTCACAGGTCTGGTGCGACAGGCCCGAATTTCCGGAGCCCCGCCGGATGGTTTCCCATTCCCGGGGTGCCACGCCGCCCTAGCTCGGGCTGCTCATCTCGCACGCGGGACACGTCCGGCCAGGCAGGGCCGCGCCTTGGCGCGGGGGCTTCCTGGTTGCGGGACGCCTGCACCCGGGAGGCTCGCGCGCAACACAAGGACGCCCTCCCCCTGGACGGGCTCGCGCCTCTGGTGGGCACGCCTGGCGGTGCGGCAGGGGCGGGGCTCTCTCCCTTCGGCCAGCCACCCGCGCCGCGCGCCCACCTCCCGCCGGGCCTCCTCCGGCAGGACTTGGCCCCCTCGCGCAGCGCCTCGCCGAGCACCCAAACACCGCCTCGCACGCCCCGACTACCCACCAAATTGCACTCAATTGGGGCTGGAAAATACGTTCTCACGCCTGTTCTGTCAGACCTTGGTAGGGGCTTAAGCGTGGTTTTAGGCGCCTTAAAGTCACGTCGAGGAGGGCTACTTGTGGTAAAATGGCGGCTACAGCGGGGGCTTTTGACCTTGCTGGGACCGTCTTTTGCGCCTGCGGCGCACCCTTGCCTGGCCTACCGCCGAGCCGATAACTGCCCCTGTCGACTGCCCTTTCCGGGCTGCTTTTTACCCACATTTCATGCTTGTCGACCAGACCCAAACCACCCTTGAAGCGCAAGCGCAGCTGGTTGCTGAGCAGTGCGTGTTCGCGCCGCTCAATGACGGCAGCGGGGTGAATCTTTTCCTGTACAGCCACCTTCAGGGGGGTTGGGTGGTGGGGGGTTTTTGGCCGAACGGCGAGTTGGACCTGCACAAAGTTGGCCCCGTGCACCTGCCGCTGACCGAGGGCTACCGGGCGCTGAGGGTGCTGCTGGCGCAGACGGCCAGCCCTATGAAACTGTTGGCCACGGACGATGTTTCTGGAGCGGGGCTGACGCAGGCGCAGGAGCTCAAGCTGGCTGAACTCTGGGACGCCCAATACACTTTTGACGACCCAGCCTGGGCCCCTCGGCCCCACCAAACCGTGCACAGCTCGGTCTGTTCGCGGGCGATTTACGAGGTGTTTGCCGGCCCGAATCCCGTGCGCAGTGCCGATGGCCGGCTCGGTTCGACGCCCTGTGCGGACGTCCAGGCTGATGCGGCCTCGATGCTGGAGACCCTCACTTCGCTGGCGTACGGCGACCGCTGGTCCATCAACCATATGCCCAGCGTCTCGCTGCTCACCCTGGCCTACCTGCTGGCCGATGCCGGACGGGGGTTGCAGGACGCGCACCAGGACGCCTTGGCCCTGTTTCTGGAGGGAGCCGCTCCGGCGTTTTGTGCCCAATTGAGCCCCTACGCGATGGCCTACCTCACCTGCTCGGTGGAGCGTGCGCGCCATCGACTGCCCCATGCTGCGCCGCGCGTGACCGTGGCGGACATGGTGGAGTTCTTGCTGCGCCCGCTGGCTGACGACCTGGATAAAGCCCTCCGCGCGCGCCTGCCGTGAGCCCCGAAAACACGTTTTACAGCAAGTTCCAGCGCCCTACGCAGGCCCGCTGAACCCTGGAGCCCTATGCCTCGCATCACCGACCCCGCCGTTCTCGCCCGGCTTGAAGACGCTCACAAACGCTACGGCTGGTACAACCAGGTGGAGCGCGATGACTGTGCCTTGATGGCCGAACTGAAGCATCCGCACGCTGGGGCTTACCGCAAGCTGCGCCGATTCTTTGACCAGTTGCGCTATGCCTGCAACGCCTCGGCGCGGTACTTTTCTTACCGCGACAGCCACAACCGCAGCGAGTTCTGGGCGCCCCAACTGACCCTCAGCTGGACCCCCACCGGGGCCCTCACGGTGTGCGGCCGCGTCTATCCCTCGCATGGGCTGGCGTGGACGGAGTACATCCACCTGGCGGCCGAGCATCGGTGGAAGGGCGCACAGCCGGAGCTGGACCCGGGCCGCTGGTATATCCACACTTCGGACGCGGACCTGGCGCTTCAGCTGAGCAGAATCCAGGTGAAGGGACAGTGGCTGTTCGAGCGGGACCGCCACTGTCTGACCTCCCGGCACGGCCTGTTGACCCCGGCCGCCCACCGCGAAATCGTGGCACTGTTGCGCCGGCACCAGGCCCCCTTCATCCTGCCCAGACGCACGGCTGCGGACGACTTGGCTGACCAGCAGGACGTCTGCGCCCGGTCCGCCGGTGTGCCCGCGCCCCAGGGAGTGACAGCATGACCGACGCTCCCGTGCGCAGGCCCAGGCTCCCGCCCCCCACCCCGCAGGCCGTGTACGAGTCCATGCTGGCGGAGGCCGCCGACCCGATGAGCAGCCTCTATCACCTGGGCAAGCCCCATCGGGGGGACGTGTACCAAGCGGCGTTCTGGGACGGCTACGCCCAGTTCAAGCGCACAGTCCCCCTCATCCCGGGCACCTTGCGCGCCGCCAGCTTTGCTGCTGGCCGTGCCTTCGCGCGGACCCGCCCGGGCGTCTCCCTGCGCGACGCTGTGTGGGTGCCGAGTGCGACACCCCCGCGCGAGCAGGTCCTTTTGGGACCCGCGTTGGCCGCGGCCCGTGCTCGCTCAAGCCTGGAACTGGCCGCATGAGCCCCGCTTCTCTCCCCAAGCCCCGGTACAAGACCCCCGGGCTTCAGTCCATGTACGAAGCCATGCTGGCTGCGGCGGCGGACCCCAAGAGCGAGCTGTACCACGAGGGCAAGCCTCGCCGTGGGGCCGGGCATCGGGCTGCCTTCTGGGACGGCTATGCCGAGCTCAAGCGCACGGCCAACGTCATCCCGGGCACGTACAGCGCTGCTTGCTTTGCCGCCGGCCGGGCCTTTGCGCGGACCCGACCGGGCATTGCCGTGGAGGATGCGAAGTGGGGGCATCGGGGAGCGCCCAAGTGAGCGGACCCTTTGGTGCCATCTTTGACGCGAGGTTTTTCCCATGCTGATTGACCACACGCGGCTCACGCCGGCGGAGCTGGTCGTTCTGTTGCCGCACCGGCTGGTGCAGGTGGACTGGCTTTCTCACACGCAGGCTGGCGCGCGCACGGTCTTCTTTCTGTACGAGCACTTTCACGGCGGGTGGGCTATCGGCTTGGTGAGCGGGCGCGCCTACAGCGGGGAGCTGTTCCCCGACACGGTGTTTTTGGCCGAAGCGCGGGACGAGCAACTGGACGCGGCCGGTGCGCTGGCGCTGTTTGAGGACACGCTCACCCAGGCGCTGGAGGCGGGGAGCGGGCGTATCCGTTGCAAGGACCTCACGAGCTTGCCCCCCGACGTGGAGCGCGCGCTGCTCCTCAAATGGACGGACGCTTCGCCGACGCTGCCCGAGCTGGCACAACACCACGCCCTGTGTCGGCAGTTGTTTCAGGCCGTGCGCCAGGCCGCGGGAGCGCAGCCGTTGTCCCCGGAGGAGGCGCAGCTGACGGACTGGCTGGCGGGTTTGCACCAGCGCCCCCGTGTCGGGGCACCTCGGCCGCTGCTGGGGCTGCCCGGGGAGGCGCGGCTGTGGGCCTGGCTGCTGTGCGAGGCGGGTCGCTCGCAACAGGATGGGGCGCCGGACGCTTTGGGGGTGCTCAAGGACGAAGGGTCTGAGGCGTTGTGCTCCCTGCTGGAGCCGGAGGCGCTGGCGCGGGTGGGGGGCTGGTTTGACCAGGCGCGCCAGAACCTGCAAGGGCCGATGCCCCGCCACACCCTGGCCGACATGGTCCAGAGCTCGCTGGCCCCGTACGCCGGTCAGGTTCTGGAGCAATGGGCCGCGCGCCCGGCCATTCGCCCCGCGCGCCCCGTACGTTCGATAGCGCCTGCGGCCTGACCCGGAAAACACGTTCTTTTGATGCTCATCGACCACACCCAGCTGACCGAACCCGAGCTGGCGCACCTGTTCCCGGTGCGGCTGCTGCAGGTGGACGTGCCCAGCCCGGCCGGCGGCGGAGGGCGCACGGTGTTTTTCCTGTACCGACAGCTGCAGGGCGGGTGGGCACTGGGCGAGGTGGGCGGGAACGCCCGCAGTGGGGCGCTTTTTCCCCAAGAGCTGGTGGTGCACGCTGTGCTGGACGCGCAGGTGGACGACGCCGGCGCGCGCGAGCGGTTCCATGCGATGGTCCACGAGACCCTGGGGCCGGCCGCTATGGAGAGCGGGAAACTCGGTTTCACGGAGCTGCCCTGGTTGCCCTCGCCGGTCGAGCTGCAGCTGGCGCGTGACTGGGTGCGTCCTCCCCTCAACCCGGACTTCCCCCGGATGACGTGGGCACCTATCGTGCAGGTGGCGAGGGCCCTGGGCCTGGTCATGAGCTGGGCGGGAGGTTCGCCGCAGGCGCGCGAGCTGGCCGCCTGGCTGGGCTCTCGGGCTTCTGCCTCCGGGGGGCTCACGCCGTTGGTGCTGCTGCCCGATGAGGCCAAGGTCTGGGCTTTCTTTCTGGCTGAGGCGGCGTTCTCGCAACAGGACGGCCTGCCCGATGCGTTGCGCCTGATGCGGCGCAAGGGAGCGCCGGCGTTGTGTGCCCTGCTGGACCAGGAGCCGCTGGAGCAGATGGTGCGCTGGCTGGCCCTGGCGTGCGCAAGCCTTGATGAGCCTGTGCCCCGCTGCACCGTGGCCGACGTGGTTCACAGCTCGCTGGCCCTGCATGCGGACTTGCTGCTGGAGCACTGGGACGCGAGTCCCCTGGACGCGCTCGCCCTCGGTATGACCTGAAAATACGTTTTAAGGCCTGTGGCGCGCTGGCCGGACCGTTGTTGTTTAGGGTGTGTTCTGGTAGAATAGCTGCAGTTTCTGACTGCTTCCAGTCAAGTTTTATGAACCTCTTGGGCCGAAGTCCGGGAGCGAAGGACCCCCCGATGCCGATATTCAACGTGACCGCCACCGTGCAGTTCACGATGGTCGTTGTTGCCAACGACGAGGCCCACGCAGAGGAGGTCGCGCAGGAGCACGTTCGCCGGGCCCTCGAGGACGAACCGATGTGTATCTCGGTCACTGGCGAGGTCCAAGCCGTCAGCCACTTGCGCGACGGCTGGAACGGCGACTGCATCCCGTACGGGGGCGACGGCAACACCCGGCTGAACGCCCTGCTGGCACCAAAAGGTTGAGTTGCACGACCGCAGCTGCCGCCATGAACCAGTCTCCCGCCGACACCCCTCCCCATCTGGCTTCGCGCCAGCCGCTGCTCATCGACCACACCCAGCTGACCGACCCGGCCCTGGTGCACCTGTTCCCGCTGCGTCTGGTGCAGGTGGACTGGCTCGACCCTGCCCGCCGGGGCGCGCGCACCGTGTTCTTTCTCTACCGGCATTTTCACGGTGGGTGGGCGGTGGGCTCGGTGCCGGGTAGCGCCGACAGCGGGGAGCTGGTGCCCAGCGGGTTGGCCCTGCGCGCGGTGCGGGATGGGCGGCTCGACGAAGCCGGGGCGCGCAGGCTGTTTGAGACGCTGCTCGCTGGCCAGGCGGGGCTCAGCGGAGGGCGAGTCTGGTGCACCGAACTGCCCCATCTGCCTTTGGCGGTCGAGCTTCGCCTGGCCCAGGCCTGGGTGCGCCCCGCACTCCCTCCGGTCGCGAATCAACCGCGCGGGATTCCGGAGGTGCAGCTGTATTTGCACCTGTGCCAGGGCATGCGCGCGGTGTTGCCTTCGGCGGAGGCAGACGACCTGGCCACCTGGCTGGGCGACCTGTATTCGGACACGGAGGGGCAAATGCCGCTGGGGCTGCTGTCCAATGAAGCCCACCTCTGGGCCTTCGTCCTGACCGAGACGGCGCTCTCGCAGCAGGACGGGCTGGCGGATGCGTTGCGCGTGCTGCAACGCCAGGGCGCCTCGGCGTTTTGTGCGCTGATGGACCAGGAGGCTTTGGCGCTGATGGTGAAGCGGCTCACCCGGAGTTGCCTGAAGTCCCGTGACCCGGTGCCTCGCGGCACCGTGGCTGATGTGGTCCAGCGCCAGCTGACCCCGTTTGTGGACTTGCTGCTGGAGCACTGGAACGTGCGTTCCTGCCTGATGGGCAAGATGATTCTGACGGACCTCCGGACCGTTCTCGCGCGGGTAGCCTTGCCTTGACCCGACCTGAAAACACATTCTTTCGATGCTCATCGACCACACCCAGCTGACCGACCCAGCCCTTGCCGGCCTGTTCCCGGTCCGGCTGGTGCACGTGGACTGGCTCGGCCACAAGCGCGCGAGCGCGCGCTCCGTCTTCTTCCTCTACCAGCACTTCCACGGCTGTTGGGCCGTGGGCTCGGCGGACGGGCGCAACCTCAATGGCCACATGGCGCTCGACAAGCTGGTCGTCTCCGCCTTTCGGGGCGCGCAGCTGAGCGAGGCCGAGGCCCTGGTGCTGTTCGAGGAGACCCTCGACAAGGCCCTGACGTTCGACGGCGTGCGGCTTCCCGGCCAGGAGCTCACGTGCCTGCCCGCTGAATTCGAGCACCAGCTGGCACAGGTCTGGGGGTTTCAACCGGAAGTCCACAACATGCCCGGCCTGGGCTACCGGCTGGCGCGCGAGCTGCGCCGGGTGGTGGACACTGTGAGACTTCCGCCGGAGGTCGGCTCCATGGCCGCCTGGCTGACCAGCCTGGACCCACCCACTGCGCCGGACGACTCGGCGGAACTGTTCGCACACGACGCCAAGCTCTGGGCCTGCCTGCTGGAGGACGCGGGCCTCTCGCAACAGGACGGCGTTCCCGACGCGCTGCGCGTGCTGCAGCACCAGGGGGCATCGGCGTTTTGCGCCCTGCTGGACCCCACGACCCTGGCGACCGTGGCGAGCTGGCTGGAGCAGACGCGCAAAGACTTCCCCGAAACGGCACCTCGCTGCACCGTGGCCGACGTGGTGCGGGGCTCGCTGGCCTTGAACGCCGAGCTGCTGCTGCAGCACTGGAACGAGCGCCCCCTGGTGCGCCACCCCTGAGACCCGGTGCCCTCGGCTTCGCCTGAAAAACACGTTTTACACCGGGCCCGCGGCCCTTGGGCCGGGCTTGTTGTTTAGGGTGTGTTCTGGTAGAATAGCCTTGGTTTCGGCCCGAAGCTGAGCCGACATTTGTCTCCAACTTGAGCCTTGGGCGGAAGTCCCCGGGAATGCCATGGCGCTGCTCATCGACCACACCCAACTGACCGCCCCCGAGCTGGCGCACCTGTTCCCGCTTCGGCTGTTGCAGATGGACCGGCTCAGCGCTGAGCGCGTGCTGTCCCGCACCGTTTTCTTTCTGTACGGGCACTTTCTGGGGGGCTGGGCGGTCGGCTCGGTGCAGGGAAACACCAAAAGCGGGGTACTGGAGCCCGGGACGCTCCAGCATCTGTCCCGGGACGCGCAGACGGACAAGGCCGGCGCGCTTGCGCTCTTCGACGCCGTGCTCACCCAGCAACTGGGCCCAGCCATGGGCCTGGCCGGGCAACTTTGCGGTACCGAGCTCCAGTCGTTGCCCCGGGAGGTCGAGCTTCGCCTGGCCCAAAACTGGATGCCCGCCGCACCGGACCCGAACGAGCCCGCGCAGCGGGGGCTCCCGGTCGAACGGCTGGCGGTGGAACTGCGCAAGGTCATGGGCCCTTTGACGCTGTCGCCCGAGTGGCGGGAGCTGACCACCTGGTTGCGCGGACTGCCGTCTCCCGTCGCAGGGCAGCCGACCCTGGTGTCGCCCGAAGAGGCCAAGGTCTGGGCCTATCTTCTGACCGAGGCGGCCGTCTCGCAACAGGACGGGGTGCCGGACGCCTTGCTCGTGCTGCAGCAAGAGGGCGCTGAGGCGTTCTGCTCTCTGTTGGACCAGCGCTCGCTGGGCCTGATGGCGCGCTGGATAAGCCGCTCGCGCGACAACCTCGACGTGGCCTTGCCCCGTCAAACTGTGGCCGACCTGGTGAACGGCTCCCTGGCCTTGCACGCCAGGTTGCTGTTGCGGCACTGGAACGCGCGCCCCTCCGGGCGAGTGACCCGGACGTCTGTCTTCCGGCAGGGGCTGGCCTCCCAGCTCCCTCCCGTGTTGGGGGTCGCCTTCTCAAGTGCGGCCTTGTCCGCCCTGTCCGCCATCCAGCTGACATCGGTCTACCGGAATGCGCCGCTGGCCAAGCCCGCGCCCGGGACGGTGCCTTCCATGCACAGGCTCCCAGGGGGACCGCGAGCGGAAATCTTCCCTGGAATCAACATCTTGGGCGAGGGCGCCCCCGCAAGGTAACTTTTTTTACCTTGCGCGCGCCTGCGTATTTTTTGCACAGAAGGAGTTCTTCTTGACACCCGTTTTCGCACTGCAGCCGCTTCCCAAGTCCATTTTCCTGGCCGGCCCCACACCGAGGGACGCCCGCGTGCCGTCCTGGCGCCCAGCCGCGCTGGAGCAGCTGGAGGCAATGGGCTTTGAGGGCACGGTCTACGTCCCCGAGTCGGCCAACTGGCAGGCGCACGACAACTACACCGGGCAGGTGCACTGGGAGTGGGAGGCGTTGAACCTGGCCACGGTGGTGGTGTTCTGGGTGCCCCGGGACCTGCAGGACATGCCGGCGTTCACCACCAATGTGGAGTTCGGGAACCTGGCGCACAGCGGCAAGCTGGTGCTGGGTTACCCCAACGGCGCGCCCAAGATGTCGTACCTGGACGCGCTGGCCACGCGCTTTGGCGTTCCTGTCTACGCGTCCCTGACTGCCACCCTGGAGGCCGCGGTGGCCAAGGCCCGTCAACCATTTGGCTCGCCGTTTCCCGCACCCTGAGAAGCGAGACCTGGAGGGCTAGCTGAGGCGCTGGCTCGAAAATACGTTCTGGGGCTTTCGGTCGGCGGACCCGTCCACGATTGCGGGGCAGTGCCGGGTGTCATCCCTCGAACAGAGCGGGGCCCTTTCGTGGGCGCGGGTGTCATCAAACGAACGAGTCTCGGGTTCTCCTGTCACCAGCTGCGCGCACAACGCCAGGTAGGCCGCCCAGCCCCCGCGCCGGGCCTCCGGGCTTCCCGCTGTCCCTACACAGGGCAGGACAACCCCAAGGACGCACCCATGCAAACTCTCGCTGATGTCGGCTATTCGCGCCGGCCAAATGAAATCACCGCCAGTTCCGACGACGTCTGCTTCGTCTGGTTCAGCCAGTCGAACGCGACCGGCAAACCCGACAAGGACCTTGCCTGGACCCGGTTTCGCCGCTACACCGCGACCCCGAAGATGGAGCGCGAGGGCAACAACCTGGTCACCGTGTGTGTGCCCTCCAAGCACTACGGCAAGAGCCTCGAAGCCCTTCGCGAGGAAGCCTTGTTGCACCCCCCGACCTATCCGATTGGTCGCAACAAGACCTGGATTGGACCGGTGCTGCTGCGCAACCCGTGCCCACCGCCAGAAATCGGTCAAGTCGGCCTGAACTTTGTGCTGCGCGCCACGGAACCTGCCCAGAGTGCGGGCACCCCGATGAGCTACGGCTTCAGCCCAGGCTTCACCCCCACCCTGCAGATAGGTATTGCTGCCTGAATCGCTGATTGCAAATCGCCAAGAGGTTTTTCCTCTTGGCGATTTTCTTTTGGCGTCGCAGCGGGGCGTCGGCTCGCTTCCGTTCACCGGGGCAGCCCCTCCAGATAGCCCTAAAAAATGCCCCCTGAACCTTTGGGTCCAAGAGGCATGTGCAATCAGCAAAATTCAGCCAAGCAAGGCGTCTGCGGCCGTTCTCAGCTCAGCTTCCAAATCTTGTGGCGAGCTCTCCACGTCCTGCTGGTTCCGAAGACGCCGGCGAAAGCCCTTTGGGTACAGCCCCAAAACAGGCACACCCAAAGCAAGGCCCGCGACGAGTCCTGCGGTATCCACGCCGGTTTGGCCTCCGCTTCGGATGAACGTCAGCGCTCGGGTCTTGTGCACAAGGCTGAGAACCTCAAACACCCACCGATTCACTTCGGCTTGCGATATCCCCTGGGTGGCCAGGGTGTAGATGCCGTTGCCCGCAATGTTCAAGGAGCGGGCGTTTCGTTTGGCCATGAAGGCCGACAGCTGGTCAGCCGCCTTGGGCACGTTCGAGCCGAGAGCGATGCCCACATACCGGGGGCCGGCCACGCGGTGCGTGAGCCGTTCGCCGGCGGTTTCGAAGTCCACCGCAAAGGCCACCGTCACGTCGGCGCCGCGGGCGTTTTCTCCTGTCCGGGGGCCGTAGTCTCCGGAGGCATGTGCCTGGAGCTGCAGCGCCGGGGCAGGCGGCGCTTCTTGAGCGAAAAAGTCCATCTGCATGTCAATGGTTCCTGAAAAAGTTGGAAAGAAGGGTCTCTCCCGTATAGGTCCCGGGGCTTGTTCAGATGGCGGCTGCAACGGGCGTGAGTTCGCGGGCGAAGTACCGCACCCTGAAATTCCCTGGCTGGCCGTCGTCGAGGTTGGCGGTCGTCAGGCAGCGGTCGTCCTCGGCGCGGCCCGGGAGGGCAGGGGGCTGGTCGGTTCCGGTGCACTCGAGCAGGGCCTGGCGGATGACTTCAGCGGGCACCTGGCGGAACTCGATGTCGAAGCGCTCCCAGCCGTCGACGGTTTCCGGGGGCGGCAGGTGGGCGGTCACACCTGGTGCGATGCGGTCCATGACCAGGTCGCCGGCCGGGGTGGTCGGGTACGCGCGCAGGTACGGACGAGCCCAGGTGTTGCCGAAGGTGAGGCCGCAGAAGTTGTTTTCCGGGGCGGCGGCCGCGGCCGGGTCAAAGAGCGCCAGGGGCTTGCTCACGAAACAGCCCGTGTCGGCCTTCAACTGGAGGTTGGCGTCCCCGATGTTCTTTCCCAGGGCCAGCATCGTCCAACCGTCGGAGTGGCGTCGCCCCCCGTCAAAGGTGTGCGACACCAGCAGCGCCAGCGCGCCCACGGCGGCCAGCCCGAGCAAGGGCACGAAGATGCGTTTTTTGAGGGGGGCTGAAAACAAGGGGGGCTCCTGGAGGTGGAGCGACGTATAGGGCCCTGTGGCGGGAGCCTTTTAGAATTCGGCAGCTGCGGCCAGGTTGGTTCCTACACCTGGCAGGAATCAACTTCATTCAAAGGACCTGTCCCATGACCGCTTCCCTCGCTACCCCGAGCCCCACCGGCCGACTGACGCAGTCCGAGCCCGAGATGCAGTACTTTCCCGGTACCCCGCAAGCTCTGGCCCAAAGCCGTCGTCTGAAAGCAGCTGTCGCGCAAAACAACGAGTCGCTCCTCGCGCGCGACTATTCCGCACTGGAAGCTCGCGTGCTGGCCGACTACCTGAAAAGCCCGGCCTAACCGCTGTTGCTCAGCTTCATTTCCGCGCCCTCAATCGAGGGCGCTTTTCTTTTGTCGGGGAGGGCGGAGGCCCCGAGGTCAAAGCCCGGGAACAGTCGCTGGCTACACAGGGGATGCGCCTTCCTGGATACCGCCCCCCTCCCAGCCAGCCACTCAGCTGCCCGAGCTGCTCTAGCTCGTTGCTGGGGGACGCGCACCAATGCGCACACCGCGACGCAACGGCCCCCGTATCAGAGGAGAACGACTCAGGGCGCCCCCGCCAACCAGGCGGTACCCTCGCGCCACCAAGGCGAGCCAGTCCCGAGCGTATTGCCGAACTCCTGGTGAGCTACAGCGCCAACACGGCGCTCTCCCTTGCCTCCGCCTGTGGGGTGGCGTTCCTCGTGATAGTGCCTCTGGCGCTCTTGCTTGGGGCGGGCCTTGGCGGGCTCCCTGGGCCCTTGCATCAAGTCCTGTCCGCAGTGTCGTTCGCTGGTTTTGTGCTGGGGCCGGTGGCCGCCATGTTCGGGCTCGGGGTGCACTTCAGAATGGGCAGGCACGTCCCCCTAAGGAGGAAGCTCCGCTGGTCGCTCCTGCTCGCTTCGGCGCCAATTCTCGTCACACTGCTCCTCGCGGGCGGCCTGGCCCTGCGCTGACTCAAAAGCCGCCGCGCAAGCCTTGTCCCTTCAGCGCCCACAAAAAAACCCGGGCAAGAAGCCCGGGTCGCAACGTGCCGCTCCTCGCACCCGACTATTCCGCACTGGAAGCTCGCGTGCTGGCCGACTACCTGAAAAGCCCGGCCTAACCGCTGTTGCTCAGCTTCACTTCCGCGCCCTCTTTTGAGGGCGCTTTTCTTTTGTCGGAGAGGGCGGAGGCCCAGCCGCGAAGCGAACTCCAGGGCCTTGGAGATGTCTTTTTCAGTGACGGGGCTCGGCTTCAGCTGGAGCAGCCCGCCTGTGGCGCGTACAAATGGGGACATCGGCTCTCCATTCACGGGCTTGGGGGGGGTTTCTTATAGTATCCAACTGCACCGCTTGGGGCGGGTGTCCCCACCTGGCGCGCCGTCCGCTACGGACTTTAGGGTGATAACGTGCTAAAATACAAGGATGCGCTTGAAGACTTTACACCACCTGCCGGAAAGGACCTGACCATGAGCACGAAGAAGACGCCGGATGGCGATGCTCTGGCTGACCTCAGTCCCCGGGCACGCGCATTGCTGGCGCAGATGAACGAGGCGCGCTCGGTGTGCCGTAAGTTGCAGGAGGAGCGTTCCGACCTCGAAGAACGTCTGATGGCTGCGATGGCGAGGTCCGCTGAGGCACAGATTGCCTACTACACCTGCCTCAGCATGGACGAATCGCAGGCGGCGGAAGCGAAGCGGCGTGCCGCAAGCAAGGCGTGAAGGGCGCTCGAGCGGGTATGTCGGGCCTCGTTGTCGAGCAAGTCTTGGTCGAGTTGCGTGTTCCAAAGGATGACAAGATGGACCTCCAGCGCCTGAAAGACAGTTTGGCACGCGTCATGCCGCTGCTCACCGCCAACCTGGCCACCCGAGGCAGCAGGCGAGGCCAAGCCTTGACCGCGCCGGCCGGCGGACAACGGCGCAGTGCGTCTATCGAGGAAGTCAAGCCATGTCGGCCTTAGACGCCCTTGCGCACCACGGGATTGAAGGCGAGGCGCAACTCTCGGGTGAATCAGACTTTGATTGCGCAAAGCGACTGCTCTCGCAATATGGCATCGACTTCACCGTGCGTGAATCCAGCGCAGTGAAGTACATCATCTTCTCCCGGTTGACGCTACACGCAATCGCTGCGAGGATTACGCTCGAAGCTTCGCTGGACGCGCTGCTGATGGTGCAGCCTTTCATTGAATTCATGGACGACGAGATAGCTTCGTACTGAAGGAATTCAGCCGATGCGACGTGCAGCTGCGCGCCAACGCCGGCACGCGAAAAAACGCCAACCCGTGAGGGCTGGCGCTGAAGAAGGCGTTTTCCGGAGAAGGCTTACGCTGCCAGGTGCCGCGGAAAAATACCCCCTGAAACACGAAGTTTCAGAGGGTAAATCAGGGTCTACTCGGTAGGCGTCAACAACGTTGGCGCAGCGTTACACCGCAGAGGTGGTGTCCTCGTCAGCATCTTCGCCATTGGCCTCCATCGGGACCCAGCTGGCGATGACCTGGAGCCAGATGTGGTTCTGGCTCGGCTTGGGCAATTCCAGGTCGGCTGGAGCTGCTTCGTAGCCAATGTCCTCGAGGTCGGCCGTGGAGCCGGTCACCCGTTCCGAGAGATGGTCGCAGAACGAATCCAGCCCGTGGAGCAGTTCGTTCATGTCCACCTGCAGCACGATGTCCACGTAGTGCGCACCGTTGTCCGTGATGCGCGCCAGCTCGTCGGCCGAAAGGGGCTTTGCGTCTCGCAGCACCAGGGGTGCGCCGGTCTCGGCACACTGACGTCCTTGCACTTTGGTGAGGGTGGGCACTTCTTCGGCCACCCCACTGCCAAACACCACGTCCAGCGTCGCCAGGTCCTCGCGAATCCACCGCGCCTTGCTTGCCGAGGAGGTCAGTCCTCCCAGCAGTGCGCGGCACAGCGCTTCTTCGGCCAGGGCCTGCGAGTCGAACGCGCGTCGGCTGAGCGCGCGCAAGTCTACGCCAGGGGTCAACGATGACGTGTCCCTCGGACTGGTCACCTGCCAGCCTTCTTCCCCGCCAGCAATCTCTACGACGTAGACCCCGGTGAACTGCTTGAGCAGTTCCTTGGGGCCCGCGATGTACCGGTAGGACAGGTACGACAGCAGCAGGTGCGGCCGAAACGCCGCCACCCAGATGGCGAAGTCGTCTCGCTCCTCGGTGCCCGAAAACACCAGGGCGCCGGACCCTTCAGAGGGGTGGGCCCAGCGTCGGCCCGTCAGGTGCAGCCAGGGCTCCTGGCGGGGCGTCTGGAACAGCGCCAGGATTTCTTCGTCGCTGCTTTGGTGCAGCACCTGGTTGATGTTGACGGACTCGATGGTCTGCGTGGTCACGTCCCAGCGACGGGCAACCATGGCTAGGGCTTCCTTGCCGCGCGCGCCGGTGTACTGAAAACACACGGCGCTGAGCTCGGGGGCCTCGGCCGCGCTTGTCTTGGAGCGGGGCTCCATCGCTTGCACGACGTTCCACGGACGGTTGTAAACCGCGCGGCACACGCTTTCCAGAGCCAGGCTGCTGGAGAGCGGCACGTCGTGCTTGTTCAGGTACTCGCGCAGGCGAGCGGCTTGGTCCTTTACGGACTGGGTGAGGGTCTTTTGCATAAAATGTGTCCAATCGGTTCGATTGGCCTCCTAAATGGATGAAGAAAGGGTGTGTGCATTGCCTTCCTGGCCAATCCAAAGATTGAGCAACAGAGAGGGTTCCTGGAAAGGAGTCGTCGAGATTCGCCGTACCGCAAGCGGCGCACACTGCAGGGCTCGATGCCCACCTGGTGTAGGTACCAAAGGGACGGCCGCCGCCGAGGTGGGCGCGCCACACAAGGGCAACATCTGTTGTTGTTTAGGTGGTGTTCTGGTAGAATAGTCGGCATCACTGACCGTTCAGAGTCGACTTTAGAATCACGGCGCCATGACCCAACCCGACCCGCTCACCTACGGCCAACGTGCTGTTCCCCTTGTGCTTGAACGCCTGAGCGCCCTGGTGCGGCGCTCCCGGGCTCTGACCAAGCCGCTGGCTGCCGGGCTGCAAGCCCTTCTGGACGAACTGCAAGGCCATGACGTCTTCGGCACCGAGGGGCAGTGCGACCCGCGTGGGGATTTCCGCAATGGCCGCTGGAGCATGACCAAGGTCGAGGACGTGACGGTCGCAGCGGATTCCGAGGCGCAAGCCAACGTGCTCACCGTGCTGGCCCGCATGAGTGCGCAGGCGCTGGCTGACGAATACGACGCCGAGATTTACCAGGAGGCCCTGGAGCCGCTGCTCTCGCGGCTGTACGACGCCGGTGCATTCGGCGTCTGCGGTGAGCAGGACCCGCGCGGCAACTTCAGACAAGGTGCCTGGTCGATGACGCGGGTGCAGGGGCTGGAGGGCCAGTCATGAACGCACGGTACAAGTTACACAACGAGGAGCAGAGCGGGCGCGTTTTGATGCTAGTCGCCGCCGTGGCACTTGTCATTTTCGGTGCGGCCCTGGCCCCGAGCTTCTTTGGCCCCAGCGCTTTGGCGGTCAACACTCGGCAGAGTTCGCTTGACGGGTTCGAGGCCCACCTGGAGCAGCGTGGCTGCGTGGTGGCCAACATCGCACACTCGCGGGTGACCCGCTACCGCTGCGACACGCCCCAGCCGGGCGCCTACACGTCACGCGCGGAACTGCTGGCCGAATACACCCGGGCCGTCTCGGCGCGGGATACCCATTGAACGCCCTGGCCGCAGCAGGCCGCGTGTCCGCCTCCGGTGGCTGGGGCGCCGCCAACCGGGACGGGGTTTGTGCTCCGCTGGACGGGGTGGCCCCGAGCCCGCCCGCGGCTGTGCCTTCCCCGCTGAGCATGCCTGGCACTTGGCGTTGGAAGAACATTTCCGACCCGTACGGTGGCGCCACGCTGTGCCTGGTGGTGGGGCGCTGGACCGTGGGGATGATTCTGGATGACCGGATGGTGCCCAAGGGGCAGACGGCCAACCTGGCGGTGCAACCGCGCCTGCCTGGGCTCAAGAAGATGCTGGGCCACTACGGCACGGTCGAGGAGGCGCAGGCCTGTCTCATCCGCGCGGCCAAACATTGGTTTTCCTGCCTGCGCGACGTGCAGCCCGCCCCCGAAAAAGACCCGCAGGAGACTGGCTATGGCACCCTCTGATACCTCGCAATCGCTGCCCCGCAGCAACTTGAGCCACTTCTTTTTCGAGTACGGGCGTATCGCGGGGGCCGCGTTCCTTGTCATGCTCGGAGCGTCGATGGTCCTCATCACCCTCATCGTCCTCACCTTTGTCTTCGGTCCGCATGGGCGCTATGGCGCCGGGGTTCCCGTCATAGAAGACCCTCAGCTGGAGTTCCTGCGCGCCAACGACTGCATCTTGGCTGACGTGCGCAACGGCCAGGCGTGGTTGTACCGGTGTGGCACGGGCGAGAGCGCGGTTCACCTGACGCCCGAGCAGGTACACCAGCGGACTGCCGAACAGGCCCAGCAGGAGGCGCAGCGTGACGGAGCGTGACCTTCCTCCGACCGCCCCCGCACAGGCCCTCTCGCCGACTGCCGAGCTTCGGCTGATGCTGATTCTCGTGTTCGCACCGGCGCTCATCGTGCTCGTCGGCTGCGCGATGAGCTTCAGCGTACTCATCCTTAGCGTTGTCTTTGGCCCGAGCGCCCAGCTGAGCGCCGGGGTACCAGTCGCAGAGGACCCTCAGCTGGAGTTCCTGCGCGCCAACGACTGCATCTTGGCCGACGTGCGCAACGGCCAGGCGCGGCTCTACCGCTGCGACTCTGGCGAAGGCCCGGTGCACCTCACCCCTGAACAGGTGCGCCGACTGGTCACAGAGCAGGAACCGCAGGAGGACCACCATGGAGCGATTTGACAACCCGGATGACCCGCTCAACGGGCTGCTCTACCGCACGGGCAAGACCTGCGTGGAGCAGGGCTGCTTCCAGGCGGCCGGCACTGCGTGGAGCCCCTATTGGTGCCAGGCTTGCAATGCCAAGCGCATGCGCCGCATCACCGCGCAACTGCAGGAGGGGATTGAGCGATACGGCGAGCTGGCCGAGGACGCGCCCCAAAGAACGCATGCGCCGGTGCTGACCGAGTGGCCCGGTGAATGGCGCAAGCTGCCGCCGCAAGTGGACGAACATCCGGACGGCGGCGAGCTGGGCTGGGTGGTGCGCGGGCATCCGTTCAACCGGCCGGTGCTCGCGCGCTCCAACGTCGGCGTGCGAAAGCTCTCCCCGCCGGAGTCCGGGTACGGCCCCTTTGTGCGGGTCGAGCTCATGGCCGACGGACTGCACGGACAGCAGGCCAGTGAGCACCCCTGGTTCGACGCGCTCGAGTGGCGCGGTCCGCTGGTGCTGCCTGGCGCTGAGCCGAGCCCTGAAAACCCATCTTCTGGCCCCTGCGCATGAGAACCATCCGACAGATTTCCGAGCGCGAAATCGCCATCGCCCTGGTGCTGGAGCTGGCCGAGATGCAGGGGCACACGTTCTCGCTGCTGGGCTTCTACGACGACGACTGCGAGTTCCTCACTGACCTGGCCGAGCGCCTCAAGGTGCCCGAGGACAAGTCCTTTCGCAACAAGGTGCTGCGCGTCACACGTACGTTGGTGGCCGGACGTGCGCTCACCGCCCAGATGCGCGGCACGCACAAGGAATACATCGGCGAGCCCGCCAAGCAGATGGACTACTCGTTGCCGGTGGGCAAGGCCGGCCTGCTCACCCGGGGCCGGACCGAATGCACCATGGACCCCGAGGGCGAGGCCAGCTTTCTCATCCGTCGCGCCTACCCTCGACCCGAGAGCGAATGATGCCCACCCCTGAAAACACTTCTTCTGGTGTGCGCGCTGCGTTGCGCGATGCCTCCTGGTACCGCCGGCCCAACACAGCGTCCAAGCCTCTCACCTACCACGTGCTCGCGGGCTCGTTGTCCGAGGGCCTGGGTGCGTGCGGCTTGCTGCTGGTGGCGCTGGACACCATGGACCGCGACGCAACCGAAGCGGCCGAGACCATTTCCCCACACAACCGTTGTCGCCGGCCGGGCTGCAAAGCCCGCTGGCCTGCCTATCCTTCTGAGAGCAACCCGCCATGATGAATTACCCCGCCGTCCTGGACCCCGCCAAAGTTGGCACCTACCCCGCGCTGGCCAAGGCTGGCGCCGGCTATGTCTGGGACGAAGTGCTGGAATACCGCGTCTGGTGCCACCCGGAGCGCGGCGCTCCTGACCTGCACGAAGGCAGCGACTACCACCGGGCCTTTGACACCTATGAGAAGGCCTACGCCTACAGCGCGGCGCACCCTGGTTGCGAGAGCCCTCTGGCACTGGTGCTGCAGCGCGAGTACATCAACGAGCCGACGCCTGGCGAGTTCGTGCACGTCAAAGAAGAGCGAGTCACCGAGTGGTTTCCGGAGTTCCTCTCGCGCCCGCGCCGCGACGCGCGCACCCTGGTGGACTTCTTTGCCTCCGACGCGCCGGCCAACCGGATGGACATCCTGCAAGGGCGCGCACCGCGCACGGTCGACTGAGCCGAGACCCCCCAGTCGACCCGCCGGGGTTTTCCGGTTGAGAAAATGGAAAGGCCCGCGGGCCAGGGAGAAAACGATGGAACGCAAAAGGTTCAGCAAGGCCACAGCGCTGCAAGTGCTCGACGCACGCGCCTGCCGGATTGCCGGCGAGGAGAAGTTTGACCGGTCACGTGGGACTGCTCAGCTTGCGCCACGCGGCACGCCCGATGCGGAGTTTGCACGCATTGAGCGCGCCGTGCAGTACGGCCGCATGCGCGCGTTTGAGGAATTTGCCTGTGCGATTGAGGAGGGGTTCCGGTTTGAGCCAAGCTCGGATAAGCCCGACCCCCGCACCGCCGGCTGAAAAACACATACCCAGCCCAACGGGCGGAAAGGGGAGCGCCATGAAAATGGCCAAAGCGAACGAGGCCGACATCAAGATGGCCATGGAGCTGTGCGGAGCGCTGGACAGCCTGACCGACTGGGGCCCGGCGGTTCCTGCAGTCGTGGAGAAAGTGGCGGACGCGCAAGACAGCGAGCCCTTCGACCGCGACGACCGCGAGCAGTGCGTGCGCGTGCTCGGCTACTTGCTGGACCTGGCCAACCGCGCCAGCCTGATGCGGGTCGTCTGGGGCTGCGCAGTGATGCTGGACCCGCGCAACAAGTGCGTGGACCCCGATGCGGACGTGATTGAGCACCACCCGGACGCCAAAGCCGGGATGGGCGCGCGCCAGGCCAGGCCCGCCTCTGCGTGGCACGAGGACATTGGCCCGGTGTTGTGGTGGAAGTTTCCGGTGGACGAGCCTCCCTACTGCGGCACGCCGCTCGATACCGGATGGCCCGCTGTCCACACGCACTGGACACCGCTGATTGTTCCCGAGCAGCCTGCCCCCTGCGCCGTCGAGCCGGCTCTCGTCTGAAAACACGTTTTATGAAGACACCTCGATTCGAAGTCCCCAACAAAGACCAGTTCCAGCGCATTGCGTTGCTTGAGACGGCCGCCGTCACGGCGGAGGACCGCCTGGCTATCGCGCGCCTGGCCGAGCTGGCACAGAAGCGTTCGCCCGTGGTGCGGGCCTCGGTCTCCCGGCTGCTCACGCTGCTGGTGCAGTCCCTGCTGCGCACCCGCACCCAACTGGAGTTCCCCTGCACGCTCGCGGTGGCCAAATCCAAGTCCGGACCGCCGGCTGTCTTTGTGTGCACGGACCTTCGGGTTCGCCACTACATGGGCGCGGGAGGCATCACCATTGAACTGCAGGGCCTCAGCCTGGCCACCGGGGGAGCGCCCAGCCTGCACGTGGGCGTTCGACTTTTTGCCCCCGGGCTCGTCAATGCTGGCGTGGGCTTGAGTGTTCGTAGCCTTGCGGGGGAGTGGGCGCCGGTGGCGGACGTCGACCTGACTGCAACGGGTTGGCCCTCGGCGGTTGAGGCCGACCCGGTCTGTGCCGGGTTGTTCCAGCAACTGCAGGCTGTGCGGCAATGGGCGGCCGCGCTGGAAGCGGGCGAGGCGCTTCCCCGGCACGTGGGCTTGACCGAGGTGCTGACGCTGGAGCAGGCCAGCGATGCCCAGGGCAACATCCTGGGGGTGGCTCCGCAACTGTTGCGCGCTGCGGCTTCGACCTGGCAGTCGGCATTCACTTCCGAACAGCTGGCGCGCGCGCTGGGCTGCTCGGTGTTCCGTGCGTCGCAGGTGGCAAGCTCGCTGGCGGTCGCCGGGTGGGTCACCACGGGTTTGTCCGACGGGGTCTATGAGGCGCAGGCTGGCTGGCGGGAGCTGGCGGGGCTGGAAGCCTGAGCCCGGAGGCGCGTGGCGCCTTCAACCTCTTTTAGGCCCGAGTAGGGGGAGGTTCAGGGCGTGGAACCGAACTTGGCTTGAAGCCGGGCGAATTCCGCCCGCTCCACGGCTTCGCGCGCCAGCTGGCGCTCAGCCTCGTCGGCTTCCTGCTGCACCCGCGCTTGCTCGGCCGCACGGGCCTGTGCCTGTGCCTGTGCCGCGTGCAACGCAGCCAGGTGCTGCTCGGTCAGCCGGTGCACTTCTTTGCGCAGCTCGCCGCTGGCCATCATGTCCGGGTGCTCCAGCGCGTAGTCCTCGTCCTCGGGGCGGCCGTTCAACAGCAAGGTGTACTCGGTGTCCCCGTACTCCCGTCCCTGCGGCGCATCGAAACGCAACCTGGCCCAATTCTGGGCGATGGCGTCTGCCGAATCGGCGGTGCTCAGCGAGAACTCCGAGCTCGATTGCTCCATGAGGCAACCCCTGCAATAGTCCGCGCCGTCCGGGCGGTAGGCGATGAGAGTGAAGAAAACGGGGAGGGTGGCGGACACGGTCATAGGGCTGGCGTCGTTGTGGAACAGATGTGGGCGGCGAGTGCGCGCTTCGCTCAGGCGGGCGCGAGTTGCCAGTTTACCGTAAACATCCGTTTCGGACAACGCAGTCCTGGGGTTCAGCCAAAAAAGATACCATCAGTGCATAAAACAATTCCAACAGAATAGATTTACGGTACAATGGCGTATTCCTTAGCCGCTGTACATATGGACTTCTTCCTCAATCCGCTCATCGTTCCCTTTGCCGCCGTCCTGCTGGTCCTGGTTGGACTGGCAGTGGTGGAGACGGCTCTTTTCCTGGCTGTGGGCGCGGGCATGACCCACGCCCTGAACCTGCTGGACTTCGATTCCTTCGCCGACTCGGCGCTGCTCAACTGGTTCTTCGTGCGCGGCGTGCCCTTCATGCTGGTCCTGGTGGCCGCCATGCTGGGCTTTGGCGCCGGTGGGCTGTTGGTGCAGAGCATCGCGGTTGGCGTGATGGGCGCGGCCCTGCCGCTGCTGGTTGCGGTGCCTCTGGCGCTGGTGGCCGGCGTGTTCACGATTCGTCTGATGACCTCGATGTTCAAGCGCACCCAGCTGGTATCGACCAAGGCGGTATCGCGCGCCACCTTCATCGGCCGCGTCGCCACCGTCACCAGCAACCGCGCCAGTCACCACGCCCCGGGTGAAGCCGTCCTGCGCGACGAGCACGGCGCGCCGCACTACGTGATGTTGCGACCAGCGGACCCCACCGAGCTGCTGTTCGAAGGCGACCAGGCCGAACTGACCGCAGCGCTGGACGACGGCTTCTTTGACGCCCGCCGCCACCGCCCTCATTTTTGATTCTCAAAGTTCTTCTCTTTCCCCCTCTCACCACAATACGTACAAAACATGACCGCTTACCTCCCTATCATTTTCACCATCGTTTCCGTGCTCGTCGGCATCGCCCTGCTGGGCTTCATGCTGGTCAAGTTCTACACCCTGGTGCCCAAGGAAAAGGCCCTCATCCGCACCGGCATCGGCGGTGAAGCTGTCGTGATGAGCGGCGGCATCTTCGTGGTGCCCGGCTTCCACAAAGAGCAATGGGTCAGCCTGCGCACCGTCAAGCTGCCCGTCAAGCGCGACGGCCACGAATCCCTCATCACCGGTGACAAGCTGCGCGTGGACGTGACCACCGAGTTCTTCCTGCGCGTTGCCGCCACTGAAGACGCTGTGAAGATTGCTTCGCAGACGCTGGGCGATACCTCCACCGACATGAACGCGCTGCGCAATCTGGTGGAAGCCAAGTTCATCGACGCCCTGCGCTCGGTGGCCGCGACCATGACCATGCACGAGCTGCACGAGAAGCGCGCCGAGTTTGTGCGTCAGGTGAAAGCGATGGTCAAGTCCGACCTGGAGATGAACGGCCTGGAACTCGAAACCGTTGCGCTGACCTCGTTGAACCAGACAGAAAGGCAGTACTTCAACAGCGAAAACGCTTTCGACGCAGAAGGTCTTGCAGCCCTGACCCGTCAGACCGAAACCCGCCGCAAGGAAGTGAACGACATCGAGCAGGACACCCGCGTGGCCATTGCCACCAAGGACCTGGACACGACCGAGAAGACGCTGGCCCTGGCCCGCTCCACCTCGGAAGCGCAGCTCCAGAACTCCAAGGAAATCGCGACCATGACCGCGGCCCAAGAAGCCGAGGTGGCGCGTGTGCAGGCTGTAGGCCGTGCGGATGCCGAGTCCGCCCGTTTCGACGCAGAACGCCGCATTGGTGAGAGCAAGGCCACCACGGAACGCTCCGTGAAGGAAGTGCAAATCACCGCTGCGACCGCCCTGCAGGTGGCCGCACAGAACCAGGCCATCGAAGTGGCCAACAAGAGCAGGGACGAAGCCGCTGCTGCCGCTGCTGCCGCCGAAGCCCGCGCTCTGGCCGTGACCGCTGAAGAAAAGGTGACCACCGCCCGCGAGGTCGAGGTCGCCAACCGCAGCAAGGCCGTTGCCCTGGTCAAGGCCGAAGAGAAGGCCCGCGAAGATTCCACCGCCGTGGTGGTGGCCGCCGAAGCCCAGAAAACCGCGGCCGAGCACATCGCTGCTGCCAACCGCACGCAAGCCGAAGGTGAGCGCGACGCCGCCGTGGCCCGCGCCGCCGGTACCGTGGCCGAAGGTGAAGCCGACGCCCGCGCCCTGCACGCCAAGAACGAAGCCGCCAACCTGCTGTCGCCTGAACTCATCGCCCAGCAAGTTAAGCTGGCCCTGTTGGCCGCGCTGCCCGCCATCATCGAGCAGTCCGTCAAGCCGATGCAGAACATTGACAGCATCCGCATCGCTGAAGTCGGTGGCCTGGCCGGTGGCGCCTCGGGTGGCTCGTCCGCCGCGGGCTCGGCATCGTCCGGTGGCCTGGGCAACGAAGTGGTCAACGCCGCTCTGCGCTACCGCACCGCTCAGCCGGTGGTCGATGGTCTGCTGGCCGAAGTGGGCCTGAAGGGTGGCGGCGACATGAACGCGCTGCTGTCCTCGGCCGCCGGCGCCGCCGGTGTCATGATGGGCGCCGCCGACGTGGCCCCGGCTCCGGTTGCCGACACCGCTGTGGTCAGCGAGTAAGCCCGCAAGCACCTCGGTGCTTGCTCCAAGACAAGCCGCCTTCGGGCGGCTTTTTTGCATCTTGGCTTTCACCCCTGTTCAGTGGGCTCAGCGTCCGACTTCCTGCGGGGCTGCTGCCCTCATCAAAGGCCGAGCGCTCTGGGCACCTTGCTCCTAGTGCGGCAGGGGATTGGCCAGAGCATGCGTTTTCTGGGGCGCTCTTCGCCGGTGCGCTGAAGGCGGTCCGCGCTGGCCCGGGACGGTGCTTGGGGGCGGCATACCTAGACCTAGGTGGGTGACATGGCATTTACGCCTCAGCCCGCCGGAATGTTCTCCCTCATCATCACCATCATCTCCATCGCGCTCGTGGCAGCGCTGGCCCTGGCCACGCTCTACTATGGGGGAGACGCATTTCGAACCAGTCGAGCCAAGGTGGCCGCTGCCAAGCTGACGAACCAAGGCCAGCAACTCCTCGCCGCCTCCGAGCTTTACTACGCGAACAGGGGGCACTGGCCGGCCTCCATCCCTGTGATGGTTGCGGAGGGCTACCTGAGTTCTGTTCCGGTGGCGCAGCGCGAAATGCTCCAAGCGGCGATGGCCGATGTCGCGTGGCAAATGCCAGGGGACAGCCAGCCCCTCTTTGTTTTTGACGAAGTGAGCGTTGAGGTTTGCCGCAGTGTCAACGAAACCTCGTACGGGCTGCCCGGCGTCCTGCCCAAGATGCAGACGGGTTACGTGAGTCAGTGCTACGGGCCGGACCCCTCGGACCTCCAGATGGTGGTGGGACGCAGCCTGCAGGTGCAGGTCGCGGCCATCAACGAAAGCCCGTTCGTGCCCGAGAACGTGTCTTCTGACCCAATTCCCGCAGCGACCGACGAGAGCGCCTGGACCGTGTCTCCGGAGGGCGAGGTTACCGCGACTGCGCCTGCTGCGCCGGAAGAGGTGGGGGCGCTGGTTCTGGAACCGGCGGACGCCGGCGAATTCGGCCCGGTGGCGACGTACACCTCGGTCGACAAGGTGGTGGTGGTGCGCAACGACTCCGCGGTGCTGGTTGCGCTGGACCCGCCCGCACTCGCCGGGCACAGCGACTTCTCGGTCAACCAGACCACGTGTGGACCGACCCTGGCACCAGGCGCTTCTTGCGACGTGACGGTGCGTTACGCGCCCACGCTGGTCTCCGGTGTGCAGACGTCCACACTTTCGATGACGGCGAGTGCGAGTGCTCCGTTGCAAGGCTCTGCCTACAACCCGGTGGCGATGCAAAGCGTGGCCTTGCCCCAGGCCCTGCGCAACCAGGCGTACACCCCGGTAGCGTTCTCGGACTACCTGAGCGTCTCCAACGAAACGACCCCTGACCTGGGCCTGGTGACCTGGGAAGCTCAGGGCGCGCTGCCCGCGGGCATGAGCTTTGACAGCGGCCTCGGCATTCTGTCGGGAACCCCTACCGGGTTGACCGCCCCTGAAGGCCAAGACTTCACCGTGCTGGCCACGTACAAGAGCAACCAGGGACAGTCGACCTACACCCTCCAGGTGGGCGGGGTTCTCCTGAACGCAACTCAGATTTCTGCTGGCTACGCCCACACCTGTGCGCTGTTGACGGGAGGCGCCGTGAAGTGCTGGGGGCAGAATAACTTTGGTCAGCTGGGTAACAACACGACAATCGGCAGCACGATTCCGGTGGCGGTCTCGGGTCTCGGGTCCGGGGTTTCCGCCCTTGTCGGCGGCAGCGCCCATACCTGTGCGGTATTGACCGGGGGTGGGGCAAAGTGCTGGGGGTACAACGCCAACGGCCAGGTTGGTGACGGCACGAAGGTCAACAAAAAGACCCCGGTAGCGGTATCCGGGCTCGCGGGCGTGGTCAGCCTTTCTGGGGGCTCGTACCACACCTGCGCGGTGGTGACGGGGGGTGCGGCCAAGTGCTGGGGATACAACGCCTACGGCCAGCTCGGGGACACCACGAAGGTTGACAAGACAAGTCCGGTGACCGTGTCTGGCCTGACGTCGGGCGTGCTCAGCATTTCCGCCGGGGGCTACCACTCCTGCGCCGTGGCGGCCGGGGGTGCCGCCAAATGCTGGGGGTCCGGCACGCAAGGGGAGCTTGGCAACGGCCAGCTGAACATCATTGAATGGCCGGTGGCGGTAACTGGACTGGGGTCCGGCGTGACAAGCCTCACCGCGGGTTACAACCATACTTGCGCGGTTGTGACTGGAGGCGCTGCAAAGTGCTGGGGGTATAACGCCCGCGGGTCGCTCGGCGACGGTACGACGACCAACAGGTCAACTCCGGTGGCAGTCTCCGGGCTGGGGGCTGGCGTGAGCAGCATGGCTGCGTTGACCGACCACACCTGCGCGGTTGTGGCAGGTGCCGCCAAGTGCTGGGGGTACAACCGGTACGGCCACCTTGGCGACGGCACGACAACCAACCGGACGACTCCGACTGTGGTGCCAGGCCTCGAGTCGGGCGTGGCCCGTATGGCCGCAGGAGGCGAGCACGCCTGCGCGTTGCTGGCAAGTGGCGCCGTAAAGTGTTGGGGGCGCAACCAGTACGGTCAACTCTCCGATGGGTCCACAACTGACCGGTTGGCGCCTGCGGATGCCTTGGAATGAGCCGCCGGGATTGACTGAACAGAAGCCGCCTTCGGGCGGCTTCTGTGTGCCTGAGCTCCGGAGTCATCTCAGTGCTCGGGTTCCTGCTAGCGATTTCCCCCTCCCTCTGCTTCGCCCTGCAATGGCTGGAGCACGCATTTTCTGGCGCAAGACGACTGCCTCCCGAGTGTGGGGGGCGGGGTAGCAGTGCCCACTGCGCACCGCGGGCCGGAGGGGGTCGGCCGTGCTTATACGTTCAAACCTTTTCTCGATTTTTCCTCAACCCGACCCCGAAGAATGTTCTCTCTCATCATCACCATCATCTCCATCGCCCTGGTGGCGGCGCTGGCGTTGGCCACGCTGTATTACGGAGGGGACGCATTCACGAGCGGCCGAGCCAAGGCAGAGGCTGCCAAGTTGACCAATCAGGGCCAGCAACTCATTGGCGCGGCCGAGCTCTACTACGCGAACCACGGCCACTGGCCGGCCACCCTTCCCGTGCTGGTTTCCTCGGGCTACTTGAGCTCCATCCCCGTGGCTCAGCGGGCCGCGGTGTCCGAAGCGTTGGCCGCCGACGCTTGGCAAATGCCTGCCGATAGCCAGCCCCTTTTCATCTTTGACGAGGTGGGGCTCGAGGTTTGCCGCAAGGTCAACGAAAACACCTACGGCCTGCCGGGCGTCCTTCCCACGTTGCAGGCAGGTTTCGTGACCCAGTGCTTCGGGCTCACCCCTGATGCACTGCTGGTGGTGGTCGGGCGCAACCTGCTGGACCAGGTCCAGGCCATCAACGCCGGCGTGCTGGTGCCTGCGAACGTATCCTTGGACCCAATTCCGTCTCCGACCGACGAGGCCCTCTGGACGGTGATGCCCGGAGGGGACGTGGGTCTTGGTGGGGGGGCGCCTGCGGAGCCCGGGGCCCTCGTGCTGGAGGCACCGAACGCGGGTGACTTCGGCCCGACCGCTTCGCACACCTCTACCGACCGAGTGGTGACGGTTCGGAACGACTCTGGCGCCCCTGTCGCGTTGGACCCTCCGGCGCTCACCGGGGACAGCGCGTTTTCCATCAACCAGACCACGTGCGGCACAAGCCTGGCGGTGGGCGCTTCCTGCTCGGTGACCGTGCGCTACTCGCCTACGCTGGCCCCGGGGAACCAGTCGGCCGCACACACAGCGACCCTGACAGTGGCGCCTGGTGCGACTGCCTCGTTGCAGGCGTCCACCTACAACCCGGTGTCGATGCAGACTTCCGCCCTGCCCGCGGCCGTGCTCAACCAGGCGTATGCCCCGTTGTCCTTCGCCGACTATCTGGATGTCTCCAACGAAACCACGCCCGACCTGGGTCTGGTGACCTGGGAGGCGCAGGGCACCCTGCCCGCAGGTATGACCTTCAACCCCGCCACTGCACAGCTGTCAGGAACGCCCACCGCGCTCACCGCTCCGACGGGTACCGACTTCACCGTGGTCGCCTCCTACAAAAACAACCAGGGTCAGCAGGTCTACACACTCGTTGTCAACGGCGCAACCCTGGATGCGGTGCAAGTTGCCGGGGGCCTCTACACGACGTGTGCCGTGACCACCACCGGAGGAGTCAAGTGTTGGGGCCGTGGGCTGGGCGGGCCAGGCAACGATAGCCTCACCCCTCGGGACGTGACAGGCCTGACTTCTGGAGTTTCCCGTGTTGAAGTGGGCGGGGGCCACGCCTGTGCACTGACCACAGACGGCGGGGTCAAGTGCTGGGGGGAAAACAACGACGGCGAACTGGGCTTCGGCCCCTTCAACGTAGCTCGTGCCGAACCACTTCACGTCACTGGCCTGTCGACAGGCGTGGCAAGCATCTCGGTAGGGAACCGGACGACCTGCGCGGTCACCACGGCGGGCGGCCTCAAGTGTTGGGGAGCCAACCCCTACGGCAATCTCGGAAACGGGACCGTATCGGACAGTGGCGCTCCTGTGAACGTGACTGGACTTTCGACGGATGTGTCCAGCGTGGCGGTCGGCTCTGACCACGCGTGCGCCATCACCTCATCAGGTGTCAAGTGCTGGGGCCGCAACAATGTCGGCCAACTGGGCAGGGGCGGCACCGTGAACAGCCTGACCCCGGTGAACGTGGTCGGACTCGCGACAGGAGCTTCCACAATTTCAGCTGGGGGTCAGATGACCTGCGTGCTGACGAGTGCGGGAGGGGCAAAGTGCTGGGGCAGCAACCTCAACGGGCGCCTGGGCGACGGCTCGACGACCAACCGCGATATGCCGGTGGATGTGCAAGGGCTGTCATCGGGCTTGTCCAGCGTGGAGGCTTTCGGAGGCGGGGCCTGTGCTGTGGACTCCGCGGGGGGTCTCAAGTGCTGGGGCCTCAACTACTACGGTCAGCTGGGCACAGGGGACACCGTGGACCGACTGACCCCTACCCCGGTGGTTGGGCTGGGTTCGGGGGTGGCGAGCCTTGGAGGGGGAATGCAGCAGCTGTGCGCCATCACCAACTCGGGTGTGACCAAGTGCTGGGGCTACAACAGTGTCGGTCAGCTTGGGGACGGAACTCAGGTGAACCGTTCCTTGCCAACGGACGTGCTCCAGTAAGGCTGCCGCGCAAGAGGAGCTCCTGCCCGGCGGACCGTAACCCCCTGGCGCAGCTCCCCTGAGAAGCCGCCCGAAGGCGGCTTCTCTGCGTCTGGGGACTGCCTCGGAATTGGCCCAGTATCCGCTCGACCTGGTGAGCGGATACTCCCGAATCGGCTCAGGGGCAGAAGTGCGCGGGGAGGCGGCTGTCCGCTATCTTGGACAAACCAGGGTGCTTTTGTCCAGCATGGTGGACAGTCTTGGCGCGCGAGGTCGCCCAGGAGGCTCAAGGCTCAACAGGAAGCACCCGAATCCGCAGTGCGCCGAAGTCGTCGTTCCGGCTCACGCGCGGGGCCCGCGCTCCCTCGGCGTCGTTGAGCTCGTCTGCCCGGACCTCGTCCAGCAGGCGGGACAACGGGGCAGAGAACTTGGTGGGCACGTCGCCCCCGAACACCTCCCAGGCGCGCGCCGCACCATCCGACGCCAGCAACAGCTCAATGCCTCGGAGCGGGTCAAACCCGATGGTTCCACTGACCGCCTGGGCTGCCGCGCCGGGCAGTCCGGTGAAGGTACAGAAGCCTCCGGGCTTGTTGCGGTGCTCGCGCTCCCGGTCGACCATTTCGTCCAGGGTGGCGTTGAACCCAGCCCCCCCGAAGCCTTCTCCGCCTCGCAGCTGTTGCGCCAGGCGCGCGTAGTGCGTGCGGTTGAACTCGTCTTGGCGGACGTCTTTGAGCACCAGCACCTCATCCCTCGGTGGCTGGCGCACCAGCAAGGACGCGTCTTGCAGCAAGACGTAGTCCACGTGGTCCGGTGCGAAGCGAACCAGCACGACACAGGTGTGCGGCGCGCTGTGCTGCAGTTCTCTCAACTCATCCCCGCAAGGCAGCGGGTCGTACACCGTCTCGCACTGGGCCAGCAGGTCGACCAGCGGCCGGTCGGCGAAGGCGGGAGCATGCGTTTTCAGGAGCGCGTCCAGTCGACTTACCAGGTCGTACCCGGTGATGGGCGGCCGCGGGCCCGCCAGGCGGGCCGAGGTGGAGGACCCATCCAGGAGCCAGAAGACGTTGCCACAGCGACCGACCAGGTCCTCGTTGTAGCCGGGGAACGGGGCGTTCTTGCGTTGCTTGGGGCGGCAGAGAGATTCGATGACAAACATGGGCGGGCGTCAGGTGGGAGGAGGGGGCAGGAAATGCGTTCTTCAGCCCACCAGGCTGGCCAGCGCCTCGGGCAAGTCTTCGCTGGTGCGGGCCACGGCCAGGCGGTGACCCGGGGCGGCCACGAACGGGGCGTTCCCCGGCAGCACGAAGTGCACACACGGCAGGCTCGCCGCCAGGGCCGCGCGCACACCGGTGGGGCTGTCTTCAATGGCGATGTGGCACACCTGCTCGGGGCGCACGCGCCGGCGTTCGAGGCGCTGGTTGGCGCGCGCCTGGGACGTGAGGTAACACTCCGGCTCCGGCTTGAAGCGCGTGACGTCATCAGCGGTCAGCACGTCGGAGATGAAGGGGAAGATGTCCAGCAACGCATTGCGGGCGACGTCCACCTGGGCATGGGTTGCACTGGTCACAATGGACTGGGAACAGCCGGCCGCAGCGGCGCCGCGCACAACGAGGGCAACCCCTTCGCGGGCTTGCAGGCTGTGTGCCCGGGCGAGGTAGTAGGCCTGGCGTTCGTCCAGCCAGGTTTGCAGTGCCAAGGTCTCGCGCAGGGCAGGGCGTTGCGTGCACAGCCACTGATAGATGTTTTTGTCGCCGGCGCCGTGCAGCATCATGCTCACCGGACGCAGGCCGCCGGCATCGTTTGGCACCAGAAAGGTCTGGACCGTGGAGAACTGCTCGGGGGTGAGCCCCACGCCGTACTGCGCCGCGCCGGCCACGAGCTTCTCGATGTGCAGCGGCTCGCTGTCCACGAGGGTTCCGTCCATATCCCAATGCAGGGCCAGGTTTCGGAAGGAACCGCGGGCCAGCGCCTCGGTCAGGGTCTTGTGGGTGCGGACGGCCAGGGAGTTGTGCTGCATGCCTGGTGTAGCGCCCGAGGCCGGAAAACGCCTTTTCTGCCGGGGGCCCGGCGGAGGGCGGCGGAGGCTCTTTTCGTTGCGGGCGTGTGCGGTGCGCAGGGCGCTGAGAGCTTGGCGGCCCGCGCGGGCTAAACCGCATCGCTGTACCAGAAAGATGAATTATTCAGGGGCTGCGCGCTCCAACTCCTCACCATGGCTCCCCTCGAACCTCGCTCGAACACAAAACCGTCTGCCCCCGGCGCGCTGGCCTGCCTTGGCAGCGGCACGGAACCGGTGTCTTCTGTTGAGCGCTTCATGTCGGCTTTGGGCGCTGCCGCGTTCGGCGGCATCTTCTGCGGCGTGCTCGTGGCCCAGCTGATTCCCGGGGACCCCGGCGGCTGGCTCGGGGTGGCGACGAGCGCCGTGGTGGGCGCGTACCTGCTGCGCGCGGTGCGCGTTTCCTGAGCGGTCTCGCCCCGCAGGCGCGCTTCCGCCGTAAACCCTTTCTGAACTCATTTTCGAGCCTCAACATGCCCTCGACCGCACACCCGCTTCTGTCCTTGCACCAGGCCCTTGCCCAAGCCCAGGCCACGGACCTGCCGGACATCGCCTATGAGGCCACCGACTGGGCTCAGGTCCCCAAGGACGGGCCGCGCCCCGCCATGGCGGACTTGCCACGCATCACCCGACATCGTCGCCCTGAGGCCGAGGAGCTCGAGGTGTCGCTCTACCTGCAAACCTGGGGGAGCACCGCGCTGGGGTATGGGGGTATTGGGGGCGCGGCGATGACGTCCGCCTACACCGTGGTGGTCGAGACACGCGCTCAGGCCTGCGTCTACTTCGGCACGGGGCCTCTGGCGTACCGCTGCGTGTTTGCTGACATGACGCCGGACCATCTGGTGCAGTGGCGCGCCGACCGAGACGCCCGTCGGCTCAGCGGCCGTCGCCAGGCCGTCACGAGTTACGGCGCCGTGGTGCCGCAGCGCGAGTGAGGCGGAAGGCCTGGCTTGGGTGAGCCATCCAGTGTCCGAAAACTGCTGCAGATTTCGGACAGCGTCACGCCCTAGTCCAGTTGGTTGAGGCGGTGGTCCCGGGCCTGGTCGACCTGCCCGGACACGCTGGCCACAAAGCGCGCGTACGCGCGCCCCACTTCGTTGCCATAGTCCTGCCCTGCATAGACCAGGGGCTCGAAATGCAGGTTCAGTATTTCCAGCCCGGCGAGGGCGTAGCGGTCCCTCAGCCCTGCATGGACTGCTGCGAACAGGTCCTCTGCGCCGGCGGTGCCGCACGCATAGCGGTCGAACAGGTCGTACCAGGCTTCTCCGCCTTCGACGCGCGCTTGGTTGCCGCTGCCCACGCGGTTCAGCTCGTCCAGTGTGTGGTTGGACAGCACAAACAGGCCCGCCATCCGTTTGGGGTCCGAAGGGTCTCGCGTCCGGAGGGCTTCGAGACCCGGGGCAGCGGCCTGCAGGACGTGGTCAAGCCGGTCAGCCATCTTCCGGGATGAGCCATCCCGGGCTGGCGAATCCTCGCAGAGTTGTACCAAGGCGTCGTAGGCGGTCTGGTGCATCACGGCGAGCTGCAGCGGGCGCAGCACATGCATGTAGCCCTGCCAGAACAGCCGCTGCTTGCGGGCCACCTCGAACACGTAGTCCCAGCAGGTCACCATTTGCTCGAACAACAGCTCCTGTGGCATCGGCGCGGCCGTGTTGTCGGTCAGGTGCAGGAACAGCTCAGCAGCCGCTGCGCGCATGAATCCGGGCAGGTCGTAGGGGACTTCGTGGTGGGGGTTCTCGCCTTGACTCACCACCGGAGTGCGTCGGAGGCATTCGCGCAGGAAGCGCCGCAGCCGCGTGATGTTTGAGGGGGTTTGGTCCAGGATGAACTTCGCGTCGTCATCGTCATAGACCGCGGTCAGTGACGGCGCCACTGGCTCCCAGAACCGGGAGGGATAGCACGTGGAGTGGCAAGCCCCGTGGATGGAGAATGCATTTTCCAGGTGTCGGCCGGTCGCCGGCTGATAGGTGCTCGCCTGCTGGATGGGCACCACGACACAGCGGTCGCCCGGGCCAATGGTCTGGCGGCTGGCAAAGCAGGCGGTGTTGTACGCACCCACGTCAGAGGGCCTGCCGCGCCTGTTTGAGCGCGTGCTGGCGTGCGGCGTGGCGCAACGATTTGGCGCTTTTGTCGGCCATCCCTTTGGGCTGGTCGGCGGTCTTGTGGTGGACGTCGTGGCCAGCCACGTGGCGGCCTTTATCGGTGGCGGGAGCGTAGGCTTTCATGGCGGGCGAAGGCTTTCGGGAACTGTTTTCAGATGAATCTACACTGACAGTTTAGGTCTGTGCGAGGAAATGCTTTAGAATAACGCATTCTAACTCTAAAGCCTCGACTCGCGTCATGCACTCCCTCGAAAAACAACCTGTTGCCCCCTCCGAATCTGAGAAGTTCAGTTCGTTTGGCGTCATCGCGCTCATCGTGCTGATGACCTGGGCCGCGGTTGCTTTGGGTCTCGCGTTGTACTTCCTCAGCGCGTCGCTGGCCCATCCGCGAGTGCGCGCGCCCTCACCGGCGGCCCTCGTCTCGGGCAAGGATGCCCCTGGCGCACAAGCGGCGGGCCCCCTGCCTTCTGCTCCGGTGCGCTGACCTTCGAAAACCCGCCATGCTCCGTCCCAAAACCATGCGCGCAGCTCGCAATGCTCTGGCGGCCTACGCCCCGGACACCGCGCACGGCCGCGAGTCACTCAAAGCGCTGGATGCGGAGGGGCTGGAGCAGCTGCGTGCCCTGGCCAAGCTATCGCCTGCAGCCCACTTTCTGCTGCACGACGCGCCCATGCTGCTCAGCGCGCTGACCCACGTGCTGGCCCTGTTCGCTATGTGCTTTGGCCTTTACAAGGGGAGCGCGTCGTGGATTTTCGGGGGCATGGTAGTTCTGGTTCTGGAGTTGCTGATGTCGCGGGTTCTGGAGACATGGGAGCCGGCCATCCACAGGCTGAAGCTCCACTTTCTGCCCGTCTTGCGAGATGCATTCATCTGCCAGCAAGTGCGAGACCTGGCGTTGTCGCACCCCGAGGCGCGGGCCTATCGTGATGAGGTGGTGCGGCGCAGGGCACTGGTGGACGCGGACTTTCTGGCGATGCGGGCGCTGGAGCAGCAGACCCGACGCGAAGCTTGGCTTCGGGACTGGCACGCGCGCGAGGCTGCGCGAGAGGCCGAGCTTGCTCGACTGGGGCGCCAAGCCCACGGGGAGCCCGTGCTGGACTGAACTGCGCGCGGTGCGCGCTAGACGGGAAGGGCCCCCGCGGCCGCCCGCTTTTTTAACTCAACCACTTTAGAGAAACATCCGTGGGAACCTACGACAACTCGTGCGGCGCCGCGCTGCACAACCCGGACTTTGACCGGGGAGACGACATCACCGACGCCGAATCCGAAGTGCTCGGGCTTTTGGAAGAGGCTCAGACGCTGGACACTCGGCTCGCCGCCGTCAAAGACGAGCTCAAGGCATGCCTGGAGCGGACGCTCAATAAAGCCCTCCCGCTCGGGTCGCTGGTTGGACCGCGCGCCGGCCTGTTCGGCGACACCTATGTGCCCATGGTCAAGTCTCGCGACGCGGTGGACTACGAAGTTGCCGGCCCCGCTGTCGTGGAAGACCTGAACATCCCCCGGCCCGCACGCTGCCGATTTCGCGTGCCGGTGTATCCCGTCGACGCGAGCACTTCGCGCCTGAGCACGGCTGTTTGGCTGTTTGGCTACCTGGGTGTGCCCGAAAAGGCGGCGGACCCCTCGTCCAGCAACGACCAGGTGTGCGAGCTTGTTCGCAAGGTGGCGCTCGCGGGGGCCCCTCAAGTTGAATGCGCAGCCCCCGCGCCAGTCTCCCTGCCCGCGGTCGAGGCACCGGTCGCCGCGAGCAATCAAACCCCGTCTGCGCCCCCTGCGCCAGGCTTCGGCCTGAACTCGGACGAGGCGGCCCGTTTCGAGGCGTGGGCCGCCACCAAGCCACGCAGTGGGGCGGTGGACGGCGCGCAGTTCCAGTTCTCGTTTCTGCCCACCAGCATCGGCCTCATCACCAAGGTCACGTGCCTGGTGAGTGGCGACGTGCTGGACCTCACCGATTACGCCAGCTGGTGACAGGTCGGCAGAACATGACATCCCGAGCCGCTCGGCCGCTGCACGGCACGCTCAACGTCACGGCCGCCTGTGGGGAACACGACGGCTGGACCTTCGGTGTTTTCTACAAGGCCACCGCCGGCGGCGGAACTCGGCACATCCGGCGATACCAGCCGTACCTCAACCCGCCAGGCGTGGCCCTCTGCGGCGATGTCCAGCCGGGGGGCTCACCCGCGACGCGTTCGGTAGAAAACCTGTGCTCTGCCTGCGCGCGCAAGGCTCGAGAGGTCTTTGGCGAGTTGCAGTTCCGATGACCGGCGCAGTCGCCCGGTTGCCCGCCTCCCACGTTCAACGGCCTGACCTGGCCGTGGTGTTCTGCGCGGATGAGCCTGCGCTGGTGGGCTTCCGGCGGTTCCAGACCGGGGAGGTGCTCGAAAAGCGCCTGGCCGACCTGCATTTCCAGCAAATCGACGTGCTGCCGGGCCCCCCGGAGCTCGCCGTTGCCGGCATTCGGCCCTGGCTCATCTTTGCCGAGCAGGCTTGGCCTCATATCGACGATTCGTTCGAGGGCTCGCTGTTCTACACCCTGGTGCTGCAGGCCATCGACTTTCAGTTTGGCTGCTTGCGCCATCCCCATGGCCTGCGCGCCAACGAAGGCAGCATTCTTCGCGTCGACCCAATGGAGCTGCACTGGTTGCAACCCGGGTCCTGCGCCCAACAGCACTGGATTGGTCTGCAGTGGGAAGTGCCCCTGGAGCGCGTGGACGACTTTGAGCCCGCGTTGCGCCACGCCATGACTGAGTGGGCCGCCCCGGGCTGGGCGCCGCCTGTCATGGGGCCGGCGGTGGGCGACCCCGCAACAGCCTGGTCCACACGGTAGCAGCGCTTTGGTTGGCGTGCCCTCGCCAAGTCAGGCAGTGCGGTTGGTGGGCTATTCCGCCAGGTTGACGACGCGGCTGTTCGCGGCCCAAGGAAGGACCGAGGGGCGGGGTGTCCAGCCGTGTTGGCGGGCCAGGTGCAGTACTGCGTCCTCATCGGCTTGAATCAGGCGGCGCTGCCCGGTCAGCTGCGTGTGCGACAGGTACTCCTGGCAGGCGGCTATCTCGTTGCCCAAGTTCCAGACCTGTTCCAGCTTGCGGCGGTGGGTCAGAGGTTCCAGTTGCCTTTGCAGTCGTGCCGTGCTTCCCGCATTCCGGACATAGCCGAAGACCAGCAGCCACAGCCCCCCTCCAAAATACGCCAGGGCGGGGCCGGCTTTGGCCGCTTGCGGGTAGGGCACGAGGGTCTGCAGCGGGGGCCCCCAGGCTCCGTACACGGCCCCCACTACGGCCGCTAACCCCAGCGCCAGGCTCACGCGCAATTGTCGTAGGGTGCCGGCGAGCCAGGACACCGAGTGCCTCTGGCGCAGCTCGGCCAGGCGTGGCTCGCTGAGTGCCCGCAACGTGGCCCGACCGTGTTCAGTTCTGTGGTCCAGGGCTTTGAGCACCTTGGAGGCACGGCGTATGCGTGTGAGGGAAGATAGTTCGGGGGTCATGGGTCGGGAGCATACGGGGATGAGTATTTTCTTGCAGGGGACAGGAATATTTCAAATTCCATATAACCAAAATACAGAATTCAATATACATCAAGCAGTTGCGAACGGGATGGTGACAAAACACGCAGTTTTGGCTCCTGACACAAGTCAACTGGCCCTCGAATTTCTGCTATCAATGTGACCAACGGCGCAGTTGGGGCCCTCGAGCGGTGGGGCGGTCGGGGCCATGCCAAGCCGGGGAGCGCTCCAGAATGCGTTTTCCAGGACCCCGGTGGCGGCTGCGCGCAGCGTGTTGAGCGGCCCCGCACGGCGTCTGCGGAGTTTAAGGACTTGGCTCGGAGATGACTCTAAAGTATAATTGCGGATGTGCGCCCTGCCTCGGGCGCGTCAATCTAAACAAACGGGGAGCACGCGTGTGCTGAAGAAGTCCGACTTTTCGCTTATGGCCACGACCGCAGAGGGCTGGGAGTGGCGTCTCACCCACGCCCGCAACTTCGGGACCTTGAGCCTGTTTGTCGGGGACCGGGCCGTCGGCCAGGTGTTCCACGACATCGACCGGGCCTGCTATCTCCCGGACCGCACCGGTGCCCAGTGCCTGCTCCCTGACAGCAACCTGGCGTTCGCGCACCGGGAGACGTTCGAACAGGCGCAGGCGCTGGTGGAGGCCGCCGTGCACCAATGGCTGGAGGCGGCAGGCCTCGCCACCCCCGTTCCAGCGTAAGAAAGCGGCCCATCCGAAGAGGGGCCGCGCGAATCGAATCAGTGGAAGTAGAGCCAGCCGCGATAGGCTTCCAGGTCCGGGTAGGCGAACTTGGAAATCGAGGCGCGGGTGCCATAGGCCACGTTGTGCAGCGCCTGGCCCAGCACACTGTCCAGGGCGTAGGACTTGCCGTCGCGGTTGACTCCCAGCGGGGGCGTGACTGTGACAGGGACCTCGAGGTCCTCCCTGTCCCAGAACCCTGTGCCGTGCCCTTTGCGGCTCAGCCAGAAATCGTGGCCGAACTGTTCGAGCGGGTAGCCCACTTCTTCCGTGGCTTGCTGGAACAGCGGGCCACAGGCGAGGATGAACTTGCCACAGGTGTCGGCGGCGAGCGCTTTGGAACGCTTGGGGAATCGGGCGAGAGAACCTTCGGGGGCGTCGGCCCAGGCAGCGGCCGCCAGATAGCCCTGCACCACTTCGGCGAGAACATCGGGGTCGACCCCGGGGAATGCGTGATTTGTGTCCATGGGACCTCCTTGTTGACCTAGGTGGCTGGTGTAGCGACCGGATGGGTTGGCAGGAGGCTGGGGCGCGGGAGCGGCTTCCGTCCCAGAACATCTTTTCAGAGGGACTCGGCGCTTGCCTCGCATGCTGTAAACAACGGATGGCAGCGCTGTTTGCTTTACGCAATACCTGTTCTAAAGTATAATCGTAAAGTCAGGAGCCCCCATGTTTTCATCTTTTCGCAGTTCTGCCCGAATTCGCCAGGTTCTCGCGCAGCTCGACCCCAGCAAGCGCGCTGGCCGTGAACACCTGCAGGCGTTGACTGCGCGCCAACTTTTGGCGCTGCGGCAGACGCGGCCGGCTCGCGCATGGGACGTGGTGTGCTTCTTTGGCTTGCCACTGCTGGCGGGAGCGCTCTCGATGGTGTTCACCTTCCTGGTGTTCCTGAACGTGCCGCTCGACTCGCCCTATCTGCCCACCTGGCTGCTCCTGAGCTTTGGCGGGCTCGGGGTCGCGCTGAACTCGGTGCTCATGTACCTGCGAGACGCGGCCACCTGGTCCGAGTTCAGCCGGCAGATGACGCCCCTGACCGACGAGTTGTCGCTGGCCGTGCAGGCGGTGGACATCATTGACCGCTGCCCGGAGTGCAAAGCTTACCGGGACGCCGTGGTGGCCCGCCGCCCCATGGTCTACCGCGACCTGGAGGCCATGCGCCAGCTCGAGGCGGAAGTCTCCGCGTCCGAGGTCTCGGAAGACGCGCTGACCGACGAGCAATTCCGCGAGACGATTTTTCGTGAGCTGCGGCAAGTTGACCGCGGACCGCGCGCGGAGCGCCCTTCGACCCTGGAGACACCATGCTTGACCTGAACGCGCCGCAAAAACTCTGGGGCATCGCTCACGGCACCACCGAGCTCATCGGGCGGCTGTGGTGCGACAAGCTTTTCGTGTTCCAAAGCCACGCCCAGCAAGAGGTGGACCGCGTTTCTGAGCTGATGCAGGAAGACGGCGGCACCGGCGTGCCCTTGACGCCAGTGCTGCTGGACGTCACGGTGACCCTCTGCGGGGCAGAAGAGACCGCAGCCTACGCGGCGGGGCAAGAAGCGTGGCTGGCACAAAAGGGCCAGGCCGCAAAACGCCGCCGTGAGCAAGAGCGGGGGGCCGCAGGCGAGCCCGCTGATAGCGACCCCCTTGAGTGACCGCAGCGTTAGCCAGGAGAGCCTGATGGAAATTTTCTTGAACCACGACGACTGGAACGACCAGTACGCTAGCGCGGCCGAGTACGTTTCAACGCACCAGCCGAAGGACGGGGCCGAGTTCACGCTGGTGAAAGCCATGGTCTACACCGGGACCACCTATCGAATGGTGGATGGCAAACCGATGCCGACCGTGATTCACGTGGGCGTCGAGCTGCCTCCTGTTTAACCGATGAACCAGGCGCTACCCCCCGAGCCAACCGAGTTCCAGCGCCGTGTGCTGGACCACGTGATGAGCGCCCCGAACAAGATGGCGCGCGCCACGGAGGTAGCCGCGGGCGCTTTCCCCGAGCGGTGGGCCAACCCGACCAGTCGCGGTGCCCTGGCTGGCCACGTGGCGAAGGCGGGCGCCAGATTGGTGGCAAGGGGGCTGTTGGCCTGCGTGCTGCCAGCGAAGAATCACGGGAGCTCGCCCACGTTGTGCGGTGGCTTCAAAGCACACCCGAACGGAGCCCGAACAGGGAAAATGCTCACCATGAAACGCACTGAACACCTCGCCCCGAAACCCCTTTCGCCGGACACCCCGGTGCGCAGCTGATGCCGCGGCTTTCGCTGAAGACCGTCGTTCTGCGGGCCATCGGGCCGGCTGTGCTGGACCGCGAGTGGATGGCGGACGGCTATCGCAAGAGCGACCCTCGGCGAGCGAAGATAGAGGAGCAGGTCGAACGCGTCAAAGCGCTCAAAGCTCCGCTGCAGAAACTTCGAAAGCCCCTGGCCCTGCTTCCGGAAGAGACGAAGCTGCTGTGTTTTTCAGTGCTCATCTGGGCGCAGCAGTACGAAGAGTCCTTGGCCAACGCAAACCACAACCGCGGAGAGTATGCGGAGCAGGCGCAGGCTGCCGCCGACTTGTTTCGCACCACTCGCCTGGCTCATTTCGGACAGTCTGCGCTGGAAGCCGGTATGGCCAATTCAACGGGCGTGGACGTTTACGAAGCGATGCGTGCCTTGGACGTGGTCCCCGATGGAGAGGGCAAGGTCGGACCGCTCGAGCCCTCCCCCTGAACGATTGCGCGTCATGCGTTTCGCGAATGCCGCACCCCTGAACAGCCTTTTCCCCGAACCGGTACCAAACTGATGCCTCGCCTGTCCCTAAAGACCGTCCTGCTGCGGGCCATTGAGCCAGCGGTGCAGGACCGTGTGAGCCTCGCGAACTGCTACACACAAGACGACCCCTACTGTGCCCAGGTGGAGGCTGAGGCGGTGCGCGCGCGCGAGCTGGAAGCCGTCCTGCGCAAGCACCGCAAGCCCCTGAGCGAGCTGCCGGAAGAAACGAGGCGGCTGTGCTTTGAGGTACTCATCTGGGCCCAGCAGTACGAGGAGGGGCTGGCCGACGCAAACCACTTCCGAGGTGAGTACGGGAAGAAGGCAATGGTCGAGGCCGACCTGTTTCGCTCCACCCGCCTGGCTCACTTCGGGCGGTCTGCGCTGGAGGCGTTCATCTCCGAAGCGAAGGTGGTGGCCCTTTCCGAGGTTCGGGATGAGATAGCTAAGGCGGTTGCCCGCAAGGCGCTTCCGCCTGAGTCCGCCGACTGAGGTTGGCGCTTGGTGGGCGGTCTCCGGATTGCTCTAAAGTCCACCAACTGCCACCGGCCCCCTGTTTGCTTCGAGCCCCTGCCAGCGACCAGCTGAGCGGGGCTTTTTACGTTGGGCCCCGTCCGACGGCAGGTTGCAGATGGACTTTACATTGATTACGCGATACAATATCAATACTCTAAAACGCCTGGCGTCGCCCGGGCTCTGTAAAGGACTTCCGCATGCCCGCTTTGAATGCAATCCCCGCCGGACTTCCGGTGCTGGAGGACCGCTATGTCCTGTGCTGCAGCCAATACGGTGACCACACTCGCATCCCGCCGCAGGCCCTGTACGACGAAGCGTTTGTCGACGCGGTGGACGTTGGCTACCGCGATGGCGTGTTGCATGACTGCGGCCACCTGGCGATGGAGCGGACCACGGGCAAGCTGCTTTTCCTGGTCTGCGTGACCCTGACCGCGCAAACTCGCCTGCCCGAATCGGAGGTGCAGGAGCTGGCCAAGGCCCACGGCGTGACGCTTGAGCTGATGCAGTCCCAGGGGCATCCGTACCTCCCGGCGACACAGGAAATCACCGCGCGGCTGGAGCGGGTGGAGCAGTTCCCGCTGGCCCCCCGTCTGACGCAAGCCATCTCGGACCTGGAGGACAAGACCCTGCGGGCGGTGGCTGCCGCTGGACGCTGAACCCCTGCCGCCTTCCTGTTTCCCTTGAAAACACGTTCTGCTATGACCCCAAACGCCTACCTCGCTGAGCTTGCCCAAACCCTGTCGCGCTCGGCGTCCAAAACCTTGCAGGCACTTGCGGTCTGGCGCACGGGCAGCCGGTCGGCCCTCAAGTACTACCTGGACGGCTTGGACGTCACGTACCTGGTGGCGTCGGCGCTGGCCCTGCCCACCAAGGGGGATGACCGATTTGGCGAGCTGGTTCTGGTGTCGGGGACGCTCTTTGAGCTGAAAAGCGGGCTTCCCGACGAGCTCTCGCAGTATCTGGCGGGCTTTGGCCTGCAGGTGCTGGGCGTGCAGGTGACCACCGGAACCCTTCAAGTGATTCCCCGGGGAGCCCCTGTCACCGCGCACGGCTACCTCATCGAGAGTCGCAACCACATGGACCGAGGCGGTGCTGCCCTGCGCAGCCTGGCCGTCCTGACGCCGGCGGGCCACGCCTACGAGATGCTTTTCTCGTACTACGACCAGCTGGACCCCGAATCGATTCCTGCGCACCTGCCCCAGAGCCAGGCCGACCGTGCGTGGGCCGGGCGCGCCACGGCGGACCTTGACCGCCAGCGAATGGTCAACCCTGGCAAGGGCCTGCTGGTGACCGCGGGCTTCAACGGTGAGGATAAGGTGGTGCTTCGCTTTGGCGACACGCGGCCCCTGCAGGCCGAGACTGCCCCCAAAAGTGTGAGCAAGCGCGGAGGCGCCGGCCGAGGGCAGGGCCGAAAACCACTGGTGCAGGGACAGCGCACGGTGAGCACAACCGTTCGGATGCCCGAGCCGCTGCGCGAGAAGTACCGCCGGCTGGGTGGCGCGGAGTGGATGCGCCAGGCCTTGGAGGCCGCTCCGGAGCCGGCTGAAGGATGAGTTTTCTCGGCTTTACGGGGGTGGCTTCATTCCCCTAAAGTCCTGTCTGTGCTAAAATAGTATAATCTAAAGTCTTTTTCAGACAATCCGGCATCGTGCCGGTCTGGCGTGGAAGGCATGAACAAGCGCCCTGTGGGGCAGGGATTGAGAACATGAACCGATTTGAATTGCGCGCCCAGGTGGCGACCTATTGCGACGTTTGCGGTGAGGAAATCACGGGCAACTCCATGAGCGTCAAGCGCCTGGACGGGGTGGAGTTTCACGCGCACGACCACTGGGACGAGCAGCGCGACGGGCGTTGCAGCGACCAGCTGCACGAGGTGGCCGCGGGTCGGCAGCCTGTTGCACAGGTGGCGCCGGCATTCCCGCAAGGCCTGTTCGAGCGCGTTCGCGAGCTCAGCGACTGGCAGCGCACCGGAACTCACAAGGGCGACGCCCTGCGCCGCTACGCTCGCCAGCACTGGGAAGACCGCCCTGATGCCCTGCAAATGGCCGAAGCCGACACCGTTCGTGAAGCGCTGCGCTACATCGCCAGCCTCACGGCGCCGCGCGTCGCCACGGCCCAGCCCAGCACCGAGAGTGGTCCCCATGCTTGAGGACGGCAAGACTCCTCCCGGGGCTTTTCCCGCACGCCCGCGCGGCCCGTTCGCATGGGGCGCCGGTGGCCACTATGACGAAAACGGGACGTGGGTGCGGACCAAGTTCTGCTTCATCTCCTGCGGGGACCGCTGTGACTGCACGCCGCCTGGCGGGGTCTACCAGCTGCCCGTGCCTGAAGCCAAGCCTGAGCCATGAGCAACACAAGCGCGCTGCAACCAACTGCTGCACAGCTGTCCCCCGGGGCGAAGAAAGCCCTGGTACGGTTGGCGTTGCTCGACGGTATGGCCCCGTCAACGGACGGCTATGCCTGGTGTGGCCCCTACGGGGCGGTGCTGGTGCGTAAGGGCTTTGCAGTGGCCAACGGCCGTGACGCGATGGGCTTCAAGTGCTTCGCGCCAACCAAGCTGGGCAAGGCTGAGGGCCTGAAGTTGTTCGGTGCGGCCGCACGTTCGGGCGTTTGAGCCGACCGAAAAACCTGTTCTACCCGCTGACCGCCACCGACATTGCCAACAAGAAGAGCTGACCGTGACCCACGACGCTACCTCCGCCGCCCCTGTGGCGTTCATTCGAAAACGTATTTTCTCCTCACAGCCAGTGATGCTCATCTGCGACGGCAAATGCGAGAAGGCTTGGGGCATCAATTGCCGGCCCAAGGAGAGGCTCAGCGCCGACGAGGACGACGTGGCCTACCTCAGCGATGCCGAGTTGGACCAGGCACCGGCCGACCCGGGTACCTATGAAGGTGGCCACGGCAAGCCGTCCGGCCCGGAACATACCAACAAGTGGTGCGCCCGTGAGTGTGAGCGCAGCGAAATGTGCCGCCACGGTGAGCCGCTGGAGATGCACGATTGGAGCCACAGGCTCTACAACCAGCCGTTCAAGCACGGGGCCGCCGCGGGGGCTCACAAGCTGCGCTTTGACGAGCAAGGCAAGCTCATCGAGGCGCCAGCCTTTTCGGTGGCTCTTCTGAAAGCGCGTATTGCAGAGGCGCTTGTGCGCTCGGATGGGCGCCTGGCGCATACCACCCTGATGCTTGAGGGCTTCCCGGTCGCGCAGTACCCGCAAGCCTGGCGACAGCTGTCCGACGATGGGTCGGCAGGATGTGCCCTGGTCTATGGATACGCCAAGGCTTTGGTACTCGCGCTGCGGGAGCTGGGCTGTGTTCGCATCAGTGGGGTGGAGGGTGGCGTCTTTGCCCCGGCCAGCTTGCGTTTGACCGCGCCCGGCGAACCCCTGATTTCCGCTGAGACCGCCGTGCGCGGCTGAGGCTCGAAACTGCATTTTTGAGAGAAACAAACCGATGGCCCACAAATACGGCTGGCAAGGCAAGCACGTGCGCAACGTCGACGGACGAACCGGTACGATTGCCCGCGAAGATGATTTCGGCCCATGGCTGGACCTGCACATTCAGTGCGCTGACAGCTCCAAGGCCAAGGTGCAGCTCAATGGCCAGGGACGCGACGGCGGCGAAGCCGGCTGGCAGTGGTGGTGCCCCGGGTTCAGCTTGGGGCCCGCGTGGCTGCCGCTGGGCGAGCAGGGCGCTGCGCTGGCCTACGGGCAAACGCCCGACATCGCCCGCCCGGCCACCGTGCAGCATGCCGGCGCGCTGCAGCCGATGGTCTGAGCCACAGAACTCGTTCTGCGGCGAGGGTTTGACATCTGGCACGAGTTTATGGTAAAATTACGTTACTGTAAAGTCACCGAAAGTCGGTCGACTACCTAAAAGAGATATCCCCCATGCCGTTTGTAGCCAGCCAGGTCCCGGGCACCCATGTCGCGGTGACGCCCAGTGGCGCAGTTCTTCCGATGTCCGTCCCCAACTCGGTGATGGACGGCGATGGTTTCTTTGTGAGCCACAATGACCGCGACACGGGCATCTACGGGGGCGTGACCACGGCCTTGGTCCCGGGCCAGATGGAGCGGTTCTACATTCTTCGCGGGGACCATCGCCAAGCCTATGCTGCGCTCATTGCGGACGGCTTCGAGGCCTGCATGGCCTACTTCAAAAGCCACCCTGCGCTGCACCATCCCATGGGTGACCCGGCGCCGGTGTGACCCAGCCGGCTATCGCAACGTGGACTCCATGAAACTGCCCTATGCCCTGGTGATTCTGCTGTGGCCGCTGGACGCCCTGCTCGGCGCGATGCTGTTGTTGCTGGCCCCGCGCCGCAAGGTCACCCAGAACTATTGCCACGGGGCCTGGCGCGAATGAGCCGGTCCGGCCCCACTCCCGGGCAGCTTGCCGCCCAGCTGGCAGACCACGCCAGCCAAGCGGTGCGTGAAACCCTGTGGTTCCGGTCTGCGCCGGCGCAGGTACAGCCGACCCTTGTTGTCAAAGTCCTGGGCATCGAGCAGCGCACCGGGAGCAGCCTGCTGGGCGACTCGGTAACGGGCCCCTGCCTTGTGGCGCGGGCCGATTGCGGCGAGGAGTCCCGAACGTTCTGCTGGGCGCTGAGCTTCGGAAGCACCCAGGAACTGCCCTAACCTGCGCGAATTCGCGGGACTTGCAAAGGATACTGCTAGAACATATTTGGCGGTTGTGCTAAAATTTAGACTCCTCCGCCGAACCGGGCAATCGTGCCCGAGCGCGTCGAGGGCTACTTGAAAGCAGAGCACCATGCAAATCGCCGGATTCACGTTCGTCGCCCCGCGCCCCTCCCGTCTGGCCGTGGTTGTCTTTTTCGCCGGGCTGACCTGGGCCCTCGGCGTCCAGCTGGGCGTATACGGTTCGGCCGCCGTCAATCAGTCCTCCGGGCTGGTTGCTCAACTGGTGGGCTTTTCCCTCATTGCCTGTGGCGTTCACCTGGTGGACCACTGGAAGCTGTTTGTGCTCTACGTGGCCATCGTGGCTGCCGGCGTTTTCATCTGGCGCGCACTGTTCTCCCTTTTTTCTTGATTGCACCCTGGTCGCCCGGATGTAAAAGTTCTGGCGCTTTACGGTGTATCCCCGCCAGAATTCTGGCGCTCTCTCGAAAACAGGTTTTACAGCGATGCCCTCCACACTTCCCCTTTCCACGAACGCGCTCGCTGCGCCCGGCGAAGTCACGTTCCAGCTCGCCAGTGACCTGCACCTGGAGTGGCTCCAGCGCGAGTGGCCCGGTGAGCGCCTGATTGACCCCCTGCCCGGGGCGCACGCGCTGCTGCTTCCGGGCGATGTGGCCAACATGCGCCAAGTCACAGAGCTGTTCTGCAACTGGCCCGTGCCGGTGTTCATGGTGCCGGGCAATCACGAGTTCTATGGATTGGACCTGGTCCGCGAGCGCGAGCTCATCGCCCAGGGCGCCTACAACAAGGGCTCGCTCACGGTGCTGGACAACACCGAGGTGGTCTTCAAGGGCGTGCGCATCCTGGGCGCCACCTTGTGGACCGACTACCGGCTGCACCCCCACCTGGACCTGCCCGAGGCGCTGGCCGCCGCTCAGGCGGCGCTGGCCGGCGCGGACCATTCGCGCATCCAGTTCAACGGCAAGAACTTCCTGCCCGAGCACGCCCTGGGTCAGCACCACATTGCGCGCGCCTGGCTGCAGGAGCAGCTTGCCCAATCCTTTGACGGGCCCACCCTGGTGATGACCCACCATGCCCCGAGCATGCGTTCGGTGGCCCCCCGGTGGCGCGCGGAGGATTCATCGGTCTCGTTTGCCAGCGAGCTGGCCTTGGTGAGCGAAGCGGACTATTGGGTGCACGGCCACTTGCACGACAACGCCGACTACCTGGCGGGCCCTTGTCGGGTCGTGGCCAACCCCAAAGGCTACGGCCGCGGGGCAGCGTTTGCCGACAGCGCGCGCGACATGAGCTTTGAAAACACCGAATTCCGCGCGGACATGCATTTGCGCATTCCGGTCGGGGCCGCCTGGCAGGCTCACGCTCGCACCCGGGTGTGCGCCAGCGCGCCCCGCTGGCGGCTGGAGAACCACAGTGAGCAGCAAGGGGCAACGCCGGTCAACTCGAAAGAGTCGCAGGACGGCTTCTGGGTGGTCACTGACGGTGGCCTGGCCTACGGTTGCGCAACCGAATTGGGCGCGCGCTGGCTCCTCAAGACCCTCAACGTGCTGGAGCGCACCCGCTCCGGGGGCGAACAAGAATGAACGCCGTCATGGACACCCCGTTCCACCACAAGTCCACGCTGGCCCGCACCCGCGCGGGGCTGTGGATGACGACACCGCGCTCCCGCCCAACGTACCACGCGCAGGAGCGGGCACTGGAGCGGCTCAAGCTGCCCGTCTCGCAGCTGACGGCCATGCTTGCCGCCGGTGCGTTCGTGCGCGTGCAACCTCCCTCGGAGAAGACCCGGGTCGAGGGCCGCCTGCTGTGGAGTCCGCTGGACAAGGCCTGCGTGCTGGTCTGGCAGGATGGCAGCGAGGGCGCCATCGTCACGTGCATGCTGTTTGCAGGCTCGCACCTGGAGACCAAGCTGCTGGCTGTTCGCGGCGAGGACTCGGTGGAGCGGCTGCGCGCGCACGCCCGCCGCAAGGCGGTGTTCTGGCTGGTGGAGACCGGTCGCCCTGCCGACACGCCGGTGGCCTCAGTGGAGCCCGTGGTGCCCGTGGTGGCGCCTGCCGCACCCGGGCCGGAGCTGCAGCTTCACTTCCCTTTCGGGCGCCGCGAGTCGTTGCCCTTTTCGCTGCTGCCCGAGGCGTTCGTCCGCGCGCACCCCGTGCGCTCACAGCTGACGGCGCTGCGCCTCATCCAGGCATTGCTGGACAGCCCATGGGGTGCTGAACTGCTGGCCGACCACGTTCGCGGACTCGGCCGGGACCTGAACACCCTGCAAGACATCGCCATCCAGCGCACCCGGGTCAACGGCACCATGTGCCCTCGCGTCTTTCCGGCGAAGCCGGCACTGGACTGTGTGCTCGAAGACCTGGAGGACGGCCGCGCCTTGGGCCCTGCCATGCTGGGCGCACTCCCCGTGGACTTCACGCCCATGGACCCTCAATACGCATTTTCTGCCGAGGACCTGCTGGACAGTTGCGCCCCGGTTTCCCCCTTCGACTTTTGACCCTAGAAAACCCATGCTTCGCTCCCCTTCTGAAGAATACGCTGGCCAGGAGGCCGCCCTCAACCCGGACCAACGTGCGGTCGTGCAGCGTGAGGCCCGTGAGGCCATGTTTGCGCTCAAGACTTTGGTGGACTTTTCCGCCCAGGACGAGCCCCTTCGCCTGGACCTGGCCTTCAACATCCTGTACACCACGGAAGCGCGCGTCGCCGAGCTGGGCAAACTGCTGGGCATCGAGCTCGACAGCGCCAAGGCGCGTGCAGCGCGCTATGCCGAGTTGCGCGCGGCCAACTACAAGGTGGCGAACCTGGAGCGACAGCTGGGCCAGGCGGCCACACCCGCGACCATCCTTCCCGCCGTGGCCTCCCTTTGCGAGAAGGTACGCGCCTGGTGGCGCCGTGACGGGTTCGGCCACGTGAGCGAAGTTCAGGTCATGCAGTACGGCATGTCCCTCAAGCTCTCGTGCCACCTGATGTTCCGCACGATGCTGGACTCGGAGTCCCCCCTCACCGACAAGCAATCCAAGGCCGATTGGTACCAAAGCCTGGAAGCCCGCGGCTTTGAGCTGGTGTACGCGAACAACGATGAGCCCATGGTGGCGGCCACAACCGAGAACCAGCAGCTGCTGGAAGAACTGGTTCGCAAGGCCTTCCCTTCCGCGCGGATGGCGACGTTCACCGCGCACTTCCGGGGGACCGGCTCGAACGACCACGCCGAGAGCGTGCTGCGCGAGTTCGAGGTCTTCCTGCCGGAGCTCGCCGAGGTGGCCGCCTTGCCGGACCTCCCGCCCCGCAAGGCCTGAGGGGGAGCCTGCAATGTCCAAGGAATCCCCTGCCATGCCCGGTCCCCCCGTCGGTGATGCCGACATCCTGGCTTACGCTGAGCGGCGCGCCATCTGGGATGAGGCACATCGGCTGGCCAAGGCCCGTCGTGAAGAGATGGCCCGCGTGATGGCCGAGTACGACAAGACGGTACACTGGCAATTCACCCACACCGGTCCGCTGGGCGACCCCTGGTTCAGCTGCCACAGCTGCGGCGCCAGCGAGTGCCGGCTCGAACCCCCGTCTGCGGACACCGCCACTTCGAGGACAACATGCTGAACCCCCTACGTAGCTCTTCACTGCGCCGAAACGCGGGCGCCTGGGCGGCGCTTGCCGTGGTCGTTGCCTGGTTTGGCGTGTCTTTCTGGGTGGATTCCGCGTATCCGAGAGCACCAAGCCCCGCACGCGAGAAAACCAATTTTGAGCGGTATCAGGACTCGAAGTTGTTGTCGTTGGTGATGGTACCGGTTCATGTGCTGACCCTCGGACAGACGCTTCCCCTTGCGGATGAGCTGGCGCAGTGCCGTGCCGAGCTGCTCAAGGCCGGCGACAAGGGCCCGACCCCCAAGTGCGCGGACACCACGCCTTCGGTGGCGCGCTGAGGAGCTGAATCCGCGGGCGCAGCCAGAGCCGGCTATGCCCGGCCGTTTCCTTTGCGTATCATGCAACCGCGGAGCCGCGGCCCGTTGTTGCAGCTGCTTTTCTTGGCAGCGCACAGAACCTCAGAGGGGACCGAACTCCCGCTGTCCGTCTGGCGGCACCAATTCTTAGGGTGGCGCCAGAGCGTTTCGGTGCGTCTGTCGCTCGGCAAACTGGTGCGGGTGGCCGCGCCCCGCAGCGGCCCCTGCAACGCGCATCCCGGAGGCCTGCGATGCTTGACCCAAAAACCGCCGCGCAAGCCTCGTCTCTTCAGGGCGGGGTTAGCGGCGCATTGCGCCTCAAAGCCTTTGAAGCTAAAATGAACGTCTAAACTTTACATGGCACGAAAGCCCAAGCCCTCCC
>Ga0209416_1000325_pt1 | contig 49501 bp, 66 predicted proteins | sample RifGroF1_FD_184001 | JGI IMG/M metagenome (GOLD analysis project Ga0209416, IMG submission 184001) | Groundwater microbial communities from Rifle, Colorado, USA - Groundwater F1 (SPAdes) (version 2) | ecosystem: Environmental > Aquatic > Deep subsurface > Groundwater | place: Rifle, Colorado... | reverse complement strand
GAGGTCCGTGTTAATCTGGACCACAGCATCTTTTCCCGTCCCGGTCAGGTAGTTGAATTCAACCCCAGGAAGAATCACGGAGAAAAGATCTCTTGCCCATTTCTTCCTGGTCAAGGCATCATTCGTCAAGATCTTGGTTTTCGGTGTAGACATTTAAATCCCCTTTCTAGTCAAGCTCGTTTGCTAGGTACTTGGTGTAGATATCTTCTGGAACCTTGTGCAGTTCAGTCTCGGGCATAGCGTCGATCTTTGCTGACGTCCACCCCGCGCCCTTTACCTTTCCGTCATCTTGCACAGAAGCAATGCTGCTCGGTGCCTTTGGTTTCTCCTTCTCTTTTCCCGCGTCAGTCTTTCCTGCTGCGCTCGTGTCTTGGCCAGCCTTCTTGACGAACTTGGGATGGTACTCCTTGATGAGACCATAGAGATATTTATAAGGGTTCTTCTGACTCCACACAAACTTCTCGACGGAGAGAGAAGCTGTGTGGTAGTCCATGTTCTGATCCTTTGCTACCTGTTTCGTGGCTGCGTCTAGGATGTCTGAGATGTTGCCGTCTGAGCAGACTTCTAGGACATCGCTATAGCGCTTACTCTCAGACATGACATCCAGCTGCATGTCGAAGATGCTATCCTTGCTGTCATGAATGGCCTTGACCTCTTGCTCCAGAGTCTCGACCTCTGAAGGCTTTGCTTCAGTCTTAGCTTTTGGTTTGATCTCATCTTCGTCATCGTCGTCTTCGACTGGTTCCTTCTCCACAGTCTTCGGGCGTGAGAGTCTGTTGAGCCTGCTCTCCAGTCTTGCATTCTGCCGCTTCTGCTCCAGCAGCATCTGGCGCATCTCTTCGTTGCTCTGCTTGAGCTGGTCCAGTTCTGAGGGACCTTCTTCCTTAGGCGTCTCGGGTTCCTTCTTGCCGTCAACAGGAGGATCAGCAGGTTTGTCTTCTTCTTCTTCACTGCCTCCAATCTTCCCAGCCAACACACTCTCCAACTCGCCTTCTTCAATCTTTACTTCTGCTGCTTCTGTCATTGGTTTTCTCCTTTGTCTTTTGTTTATTAGCGTCCGTCTGGGCGCCTAACTTCAAGAGTTCAAGCTTATACTCTCTGTCAGCCTGCTCTTGCTGAAGCTGCTGTTGCTGTTCCCAATAGGCTTGTACTTGCTGCTTGACGCTAAAGGGAATGTTCATGTACTCAAGCATTACTGTCGGTGGTATAGTATTCGGGTTGTTGTGAGCGAATTCTGCCAACAACGCCGCGATCATCATCCTGATAGAAGTTGTCTCCGTGATCTCGTCAGCCTCGATGTCGTATTCGATTGCTGTCACGTCGTTGAAGCCCTGGCTTCCTGGGTTAATCTGGCTGTTGATCTGCATCACTTGGATGCCCTTCTGTCCAGTAATTCTGATCCACTCAGGCTCTGTGACATATTGTTGAATCAAAGTCAAGAGGAGCTTGGTCTCTCTGAACCGAGAGATCCTAAAGTTGTCGAAGAGGACATAGAGAACCGCGAAGCTGGTCTGCTGCCTTGCCCGCAGAGTGCTTGTCGCTTCTCGCGAAGACGTTTCAATCCCCATCAAGTCGTCGTGGATTCCAGACGCACTCTTGATAGCATTGAGGAAGATCCCGATCAGTTGCTGGTATACCTGAGAAATTGCTCCCTGAGTCTGAAACTTTACCTTCTCAATCATCCCGCGGGCTACTTCCATGTGGAAGTTAGGCTCTGCGCTATGCTGCTCGTAGCGCTCGATGTCTATGATAGCCCCGGTTTCGTGAAGCAAGATTCCTTTCGGTAGTGTCTGGAGCAAGTAGACAAGCTGGCGCATCAAGGTGTTAAGGCTTCTCTGAGGATCCTTGATAGTCTCAATCACGGAGAGCCAGGTGTTGTTGTTATCATCTTTGTAAGCGCCGTAGAGAATCCCTGGGAAACCATCCCAGTTCAATGGACTCTTCTCCCTGACAATGACAATTCCTCCTGAGAAGATGGTATAGTAAACCCATTTCTTGAAGCTCTTCTTGACGGAAGACGCTTCCCATTCCTGGAATTGCTTCGGTGTCATTTGGAAAAGCTGCTGTCCCTGCTGGTCCAGCGGGATTCCCTGGATGACTGCTTTTTTGAAATTCTGGAAGTCCTCTTTGATTAAGCCCTCTTCCCTTCCAGAGATTGGGTTGATAAACCAGTAGGTTTCAAGCAGTTTAAAATACCAGCACTCCATCAGTCGGTAGAGATCTCTTGCTTCGTTCCAGAAAGATAGACCATCAGTCCCCGTTGCTGTGTCCTTGAGTTCCTCGACGTCGTGACCCTTTGGAACTCTCCTAGCCAGCTCCTCCTCCGAAACCCACTTCTCCAGGAAGATAAACCTATGACCCCCGTCGTTCGTCAGGTTCATCGTGACAGCATTAGGGTCGAGGTAGAACTGGTCTCCCCTCCAACGCTTGCTCTTGATAGCATACTTGAATGGATTGCTGTCATCGATCCAGAACCAGTGGAGGCTCCGTCCTGACTTGCAGGTGTGTTCGAAGCATTTGTTTCTTTTCCTTGTTATCTCTAGCTTCTTCTGATAGTGAAACAAAACCCCGTTCATCACCTCAGTCAAAGCTTCATCTTCAGCTCCGACAGGGACAGCAACTGACGTGGTGGGAGCCTGCGCTGCCATCCCAACGAGCATATCCACTTTCGGCTTCGTCTCGTTGAAGACAGGATAAGGCCTGTTCTGTGATTCTAGAAGCTCTATGACTTCCTTGGTATCCTGTGTTCCAGCATAGAACTCGTAGCTCTCTATTGCCTTCTTCCGATATTCGGACTCCGGAGTACTAGCTTCACAGTCCCGTAGCCATTGCAGGATTTTCTCATGTTCCTTGTCAGTCGTGGATTCTGCCATTCTATACTCCAGTCCAAGAGTGTTTCTTGATGGAAGCTAGGATTCCTGTCCCAGGAAGACTTCTTCTCTTTTTCTTTTCTTTGTCCTTCTTGACCTTTCCCCACACGTGCTGGGAGAAGAGATAGAAATATTCCGTGATAGCAAGAGCATCTGCGATATTCGGAGAGGCGACACCTCGTTTCTTGGCGTCCTCTTTTGATTCGACTTTGATGGCACCCCCTTTAAATCCATAGCGCAGGGAGGCTAGCTCATTTGCGAGTTCCTGGCCTAAGTTGAGTGTCATTCCCTTGAGAGTCACTTCAACGTCAGGAAAGCTATAGCGAGTGTGCATACAATTCTCTCGCATAATTCCCCAGAGCTCATCCCGGAGTCTGAAGTATTTCTCCGGAGCACTGGACGCCCACGTGGTGTTGACCGGCTGGACTATCCTGCGGCCAAGACCTCTTGTGTCCTGGTGATGCCAGTCAATGACTCCGCCACCCACACCTATCTCGTCTATCCCAACACCGTCAGCTTCGTTACCCGTGAAGGGAATGATAATTCTCTGCGCCAGCTCAATAGTGTTCATCCCGTTGTAGGTAATCCATGGATCTATCCGCATTCCCTGCCTGGGCAAAATCACGGAGTCATCGTCCCCATAACGAGCCACGTCCACGCCCAGATAAGTAGGCCACTCAGGGTCAACTTCCACGATATTTCCAACACACTGTTGCGACCAAGACAGAGGAATATAAGTATTATCATCATCAAGAGGGGGATTTCCTTCAACACGAATTCTCCAGACATTTGTTCCCTCCCCGTATTTGTTCCTGAAATACTCGATCATCTCAGGAGAAACGTTCTCGCTCTTTCTGGAATCCCAATGCAGCTTGGTCCAGCTCTTGCTGAGCTTAGGCTCGAAGTGTGTCTCGTGAAAGTACCCCGTGTTCTTAGTCGGATTCCCGATGAGCAAGCTCCTGTTGTCCTCCTGTGTCATAGCTCCTTCGAGTGGAACATAGACTGGATCAACCACACCAGAAGCCTCGTCAACAACAATAAGAAGATGCTCAGCGTGAAGGCCAGCAAGTGTCTCTGCCTGCTCCTCCTTTGAAGCTTTAGCGCTAGGGGAAATTGCACGGCACCACCATTCTTTCGGAGCGTCCTTGTGAAAGATCTTGTCCTTCTGCACTACGAACTCGTCCTGGAAGATAGACATCCGGTACCACTTGTGAAGCTCGGACCAGAGAACGTCAGAGAGCTGATGCGCTGTGGGTGCGGTACAGGCGACTTTCGGGTAAGGCCTAGTCGTCATAAACCACCAGATGGCCCAGGAAGCAAAGGCATCCTTTCCTGTTCCATGTCCCGAGCGAATAGAGATTCTCTTGCTCTCTCCGAGGACCTTCAAGCCTTCCAACTGCTGCTTCGAAGGCCCGTTCTTCGGCACCTTACTCCAGTCAAAGGCCTCCATCACGAACAGAAGTGGACTGTCATGCCAGGCTTTTAGCTTCTCTAGGATAGTGTTGTTCAAGACTTTTTCTTCCCTTTAGCTGCTTTGGCCTTCTTTTCTTTCAAGTCCTCTTCAAGCGCCTTCCTGATCATCTCGTCCCGCAGTTTCTTTCCCATGCTTCCAGTACCTTTTCATTTTATGAAGGACAGTAGGACTACTTCTTTACTTTTCTCCCAAGGGAGATAAAGGAAATAACTCGCCTTGCAACACCAACGTAGTTTACATACTTGTCAGGAATCATCCCTGCTACCAGATCCAAAACCGCAATCCCTGCCAGGAGCAAAATCTCTACATTGTCAGTCGTAATTTCCATGCCTTTTCTCCTTTCAACCAATCCATCGTGTTTGCTGTTGTCTAACATCAACGTGAGTAAAGGTACCGTACCTGCCAATTCCATATCTATCAGAATATCTGTCTTCCAGGAACTCAGCCACCGCCGCTGGAGCAAGTTGCAACCTCTGCCAGTAAAGCCAGACCCTGATGTCAGCCGCGATTCCCTGAACGTGCTTTGACTTCAGAGCGCCACCGACTTTCTTGTTGTGCTCTTGACACCGGCAGCCTGAGAGAATCTCAATCCCTGGATATTCTGGATGACCACTGAGCAACTCCACTCTAAGGTCCTCCAGAACAGTCAGGAGTTCAACATCAACAGCGGAAAACCCACAGCCACACTTACAAGCGAACTCAGTTCTCCAGAAGTTCATGCTGACTTTACTCATGGATTCCTCCGTTCGATCAGCCTGTCAAGCTTCTTGTCTATTCTGTCAAGTGTCTTGTCCTTCAGGTCCTGATCTGTCGTGTAGCGCTCCAGGAGAACATATTCTCTTGGAAGGTCACACTTGAGTTGATATATCTGATTCATAGACCAAGCTCCAGAGATTGAAAGCACTGTCAACAGAATTCCTACCAACCACTGAAGAAACTTAATCTGCATATCACTCAGCTTATCCAGACCCATTTGACAGCCCTCTTAGATTATCTTATTGTTCCACCACTGATAACAACACCAGAAATTATTGTGGTAAGTTCTGGTGTTACTGTTCCACCTATTGTGACAGGGTAACCATTAGAAGGTACGCCTGCGGAATCTACCACGTAGAGGTAGACTACGGTACCTTCGGTAAAAGTTCCCGCATTAACCGTTACTGTAATAGTCGATCCCCAGGAAGTGTGTCGTTGAATCTCCCGATGGGTGCAGTCGTCCCAAGTCGGGGCATTGCCTATTTCTACTCTAGCTCTTGATGATAGAATACAAACGTCATCGAACCAGGCGAAGGTTTGATTATCGACATGCCCCTGGAACATCTGCCCAAAGCGGATATCGGTGTATTCTCCATCACAGAATGTGTGCTTGTAGTCATCTCGGTAATAAAGCTTAACACCATCATAATAATATTCTAAGATCCCATTGCAGTTTACATTAACAGTACAGTTGTAAGGATCATTTAGCTGTTGGTAATATTCCCAGCGACCCCAACGATCTTTAGTTTCACTATAATATAATGTATTTCCAGTACCGTAGGTGGTATTAGAACTCATGTTGTTCATACCATTCCAGTCAGGTTGTTGTGTCGAATTATTCGGGTAAAAGCCCCACACAACCTGACCCTCCGGAATTAGCGGGATACCATTTGGGGCATTTGTTGTTTCTCCGCAGGATGCTACATTCCCGTAAGTAAAAACCAGTTTGCGGTTTGCAGATGTAATGCTACCAGGAAAAACCTCCCTGTGCCAGAAAGTGTAATACAGTTGAGTGTATGGCCCGCGTCCAGCCCAACCAAACGAGTTGACAGTTTCGTCGGTCCACTCTATTTTTACAGATTTTTCTCCTGAGTGGGCATAATCGTCTTCTACATTAACAAAGTCGGTTTGCGGTGAGAGCCTAAACAGGGTCCATGTAGGACCGACAACTGGCGTTTTATATTCAATAGTAGCACCAACAGTGTGCGCCTCAAAGTCATCCCAGGAGATAATCGTTGACCCGGTGCCAAAGTCCGCACCGCTGATTGTAGCGCTTTCGCCGTTCGATGAATCTCCGGTGACTCCCGTAATGTTCGGAGCCGCCCAGGCGTTAATAGCAAAGAGAAGGGCAGCGAATACAACCATAGTTTGTTTCATATCGTTTCCCTTCTTGGGTGTGTCCTACCTCAATGTCCCGCCGCTGATCGTCATGCCGTTTGCGCGTAGGCGGTGGGTGGCCTGGGCAGCAGGGTTTTGTACGCCTATTAAGTCTTGGGCAACAATAGCGTATTTAACATAATCACCCCATGATGGAGCATCGCTAACCGCCGCCAGAGCTTGTGAGCCTGTGTATGCGCCCGAATCGTAATGCGACAGAAAGGATAGTGCTGCGCGCATTTGGTTCGCATATCCTCCCCACGCAGACGGCAGCGTTCCCCAGCAGCCTGCGAACTCGCTCCATGACCCAACCCATAAACCGTCATTGTCCATTATAGCGGGGTGCCTATAAGTAGTGGCGGTATATTTGCTTCCGACATCAGGGCTAAGCAAGATGGGAAATAGGTTGCCAGCCAGAAAGGTTAGCATCTCATCGGTATCATATCCGAATTGGCGCAACATCCCGTATGCCGACATAGTAAAGTAGTACATCCAAGGTGAATACTCATACCGCGTACCACTGAGCGTGGTTGCGGCGTAGCTGTCATACATCCACCCATGGATAGCATTAGGGTAGCCACTTCCGCCTGCGGTCACGCCGATGTCGTACTGAGACTGATAGTCTGTATTGGTAATGGTTAGCTCCTGCCGCCCCTCCTGGTACGATATATTTCGCCAAAGTTTATCCTCAAAATATGTTTTTTCAGGCGCGGTATCAGGAGAAATAAACGCCGCCGAACCGACGATCCATGTGGACCATCCGACTCCACGCAACTGTCCGATAATAAATGAATCTGCGCCGTGACGACACCACGCATCGGTAGTGTTGCCACACGGCCAGCCTAGAGCATACGCGGCCTGTTGCTGTAAGCCATCAAGAGCCCATTGATAGCCTGTGAGCAGATATGTGGCGTATGAAATATTTGGCATATGAGAAGTGTCAAGTCCATCATACCCGGCGTCAGTGAACGTCCCTGGATAAATACGATCCGCTGCTATCTGCGTAGCCGAAGTAATGTTGGTAGCGTTCACACCAGCAGTAGAAGACAGATTGACGGTTGGGCGGGCGTCCAGCGAAACTATCCGTCCAAGCGTCTCGCCGGACCCTCCCGTAAAATAATCCCCAGACCCGGCGAGCGAATCGGCCTCACGGTAAAAATATGGGATTCCGTATCCGCGCTGGCAGTTTGCGATTATAATATCGAAGGCGTCTTGTGCGCTGGCATGCCCCATATTATTCAAATAGATCGCGTCCCAGGCTGGCAATAGCCCGATGTGATAAAAGGCGGCGTCTCCGGTAGCGTCAAGATCAGTGATATAAAACCCGACACCATGGCCCGACCCTGTAGATGCAGTGTTGCCGTCCATGTCGTTCATCCCGCCACTTTCTCTGGCCGCCCAATCAGAAGTAAGGGTCGATATCAGCGAGGACGAATCAAGAGCAGGGTCGTAATTAGGGATAGCACCTGACGATTTCATGTACGCGACATTGTGGTTTACATGCACAGCCCCCAAATCGGTTCCTAACCAGTACGGTCCACGCACTATTTTTGTTGCCCCGAGCATGGTCGCCGACGCTTGATATATTTCTGATGTCGGAGAAGCATCGCCCGTTAAAAAGCGAACCCCCATCGCTGGTGAGTCGCTGAAGCTGTCCGCTTGAGTAGATGAGCAAAGCGTGTTTTCCACTATGTGGGTTACTTCTGCCTTGCTTCCTTGCGCGTAAAACCGAACCTCGAACATCGGTCGCAAGTTTTCCCCGGTAGACAAATCGATATCATGCGTTCCGGCATGATCTCTAACCATGATTGCGGTGGCGATAGGGCCAGACCAAAGCGCTTCATAAGCCCCAGCTTCGATCATCGCTTCTGCCGATGCCGTGTAGTCTGTGGACGAATATGTTAATGTAATTTGAGCTTCGAAATCGTAAGTGGCCAATTCTGCGCTGGTAACGGAGTTGACATCGCTAAATATACTACCGGATGCCGACGAACTTTGATTGGCAAAATAAACCGTAGTTGATCCACCAGAGGTAATAGACGGCACTACGAATGATATCATAGCGTGTTTTACAGAGCCATCATTCCAGCGGCTGAGAACATTACACTGCGTCGATAGCCCCTCATCTGCGCCTCCATCGACAAACGCCTTGGCATAATTAGCGATATCACCGATAGCAAATACGCGTGAAACAGTTATGGGCCTATCGGTCTGGGTGGCCCCGTTTAAAATAACGTAATTTTCGCCGCTACCGGAGTACGCCGCCAAAGACACGCTTGGGCACAAGAACAAGATAATAAGAAAAAGCAATAATTTCTTCATCTTTTTAGTACTCCGCATATAGCGCAGCTATTTCAGACGAAGATAAGGCCGCGTTGTAAATCCTCACATCGTCTATATCCCCCGTAAACTGATAGACGGCAGCCGGACCAGCGCCCACTTGAACATCTGCTGTATTCTCTACTATCGCAGGGGCGTCAGCCCCTGGAAAACCACCAGATGTGGTTTCCGTGCCGTTTATATAAAGCGTGACACTCCCTGTCTGGGCGTCCAGAACCACGGCGACATGCACCGCTGATGTGCCGATTACATAATCACCAGAAGTATATGTGGTTGCGTTGGCCATAAAACGTATTTTTCTAGAAGAGTCCTGGACTCTGAGCATCCACCCATTTGTGCCGTCATGTTTTACAACAATAGTGCCGTAGCCAGAAGCATAATCCACCCACGCGGCGATAGTTAGACCATTTGCATTAGTTCCGTCCAACCCGGTCTGCGTTGCGTCTGTAATGGCCGCATTGTTGCCTGTGCTCGTAGACAGAGCGCCAGTACCACTCATTGGTGTTGATGTGTTATACGTCGCTGTTCCTACCGCTGTGAGGTCGTTACTCCCAATAGCATCAGTCAGATCTGAATCAAATTCCCACCTTGCTACCAAAGTAGGCGCAGAGGCCACCGGCACCGACCCCGTCATCTGCCCCGCCCCCATCCAGGCGTAGGATGCGGACCCGGCAAGAAGCAGGAGAAGGGCTATGGGGAGAAAGTATTTTTTCATGAGATCACCTTTATGGTCCGGTCCAAGTTCCTGTCCGGCTGGTCATGTGAAGATTTTCAGCGTCCCGAGCAATGAAGCAAATCTGAGCGCCAGCAGTTGAGTCTGATGTAATCTGCGCCCCAGCCGCAAGCGCCGCGCCGTCAAGCCAAATCACGTCCGCATCATCTGGATTGATAACGACCGCTGCCGCTGTGGTGGAGTGGATGCAGAACGAGTCCCCGGCAGTGATGGCTGCAAGGTTAATCGTCCCGGCTCCGGTCGCCCAATGCATGTAGCCTTTTTGCATGGCAGCGCTTAGAGTTTGGCCGTCTGCGTCAGTGGTCGAAGCGATAGCGCCTCCAATGGTTCCAGAGACTACCAGGTCGGTATTGATTCGAACCGCCGTGTCTGCCTCAATATCCATATACCCGTCATTGAGAGAGGCAATATAGATGGCAGAGTCCCTAAGTTGAAGCTGCATAGCCCCGTTGAGCAAAAGCCCGGTATCGGCTACATGGGTCAGCGTTACGTCTTGGTCAGCACCGAAGTTGATTACACCCGCATCGGCCAGGAACAGGTCAGAGAACTCCAGCGCCGATGTCCCTATCGTCGCACCATCTGCTGCGTCCGGCACAAGCGCGGTAGCAACAACCGGGGAAGCGGATAAGGCCGCAACACCTGAAGAGTTGATCGTGATCGCCCCAGAGACTTCCTTCGGGTCAAAGCTGTCCGTGCCATCACCGATCATCAGATAGCCAGCGGTGTAAACGTCCGATCCACCGACATCAGAGAGCGCGAGCAGCGTTCCAGCGGAAACACCAGACGCCCAAGAGTTGATGGCTGCGAACAATTCGTCCACCGTATCGTGGGCCGCGTTGTTGCTGATCGTGGAATAACTTGCACCGTTTGTTACCGTTCCGGCCCCAATGCTCTGAAGTGTAGAGCTGCCAAAATTGACTGTTCCGGTAGGCGTCCAGTTACCGCCAGCCCCAAGGTTTCCGATGTTAATCTGAGTCCCGTTGATCTGGTAGGTGTGGCCTGTGGAAATGTTTACATTCCCCGCGTAGTAAAAACCGTCCGCGTCGAAGTAGCCAAGTTCGGTAAAGTTCGCGGCCATAGCATCGGTAGTGGTTCCGATTGCCAAGTGGTCAGGCGTAGCAGAGTCGATTGACCGAATAGCAAATTCGGTTGCCATGTCGTTGTCGTTAAAATAGAGATAAGGGTCGGCTACCGCGCCGCTCGCCATCCCGCCGTCTGAGTTTACCGAGAAGACTTCAACACCACCAGAGTCTTGAATTGAGAATTTATTTGACCCGGCAGCATCGCCAAGCTGAAGGACCACGTTTCCGGTGCTCTGAATTTCGTTGGCGTTCAGGTTAAAGTCAGCGCCCATCGTGATTTCGCCGTTGAATCCTGAGGTTCCGGCGAAGGTGTTGTTGCCGGTGAAGGCTTGGTTTGTAGCGAGGGTCGCCAAAGTCCTTGCAGCGGTCCCATCGTGGAATGAAACCACGTTGGAGGCGTAACCGATCTCACCAGCGGCGTCAGGGGTCGAGTCTCCAAATATCAACCCACCATACCCAGAACCACCCGAATACATCGTATCAGCCGGAAGATAGTTTGCGTCTAAGTCAACCGTTCCCCATGTGGTTCCGTTGGCGGTAGCCATTACATTGTATTGAGTGGTGGGAGTTACAAAGTCTTCTAAGGTAACGTCCGAAAAATCGATAGAATCATCGTCAATGGTATCGGCAGCAATTTGTTCACCGTCGATTAAATCAGACCCATTATCCCACTGCACGGCACCAACCGTCAGGTGGTCGGTAGTCTGCAAAGTGACCCCGCCGTTAGCTGTTAAAGCGCCTGTAACCGTCAAGGCTGAAGCTGTGATAGAGCCATCCCCGAAAGCTATGGTCGGGTCCGTTCCACCAGAAGCGTCGAACGTCCAAGTGATACCAGCACCAGCGCCCCATGTTTCGGTGCCTATTTCGGTAGCGTCTACCGTGATAGTCAACGCACCATTAGCGCCTGCGTCGGTAAAGTCGATACCGTCAGAGCCAGCCGTCAAAGTCCGTTCAGCCGATAGCGTAGCGTCAGGCGCCAAGGTGAGGTATTGCACGTCAGTGGGTGCGGCGGTTGCGCCTATTGTCACCCACCCACCGTTATAAAGTTTAAGATTGTTACCGTCTGCGGCGATAAACTTCTTGTTGCTTGCAGGAACTACGTTTGCCCAATTAGGAAGGACAAGCCCTTCGTCGGTATCTACTGTTTGCGTGATCCCCGAAAGGTCAAGAATATCACCGTCTGCGAACGCCAAAACAGGATCAAGCTGTGCTGCTGTGATGCTTGCCAGAAGTGCGGCGTCAACCAGGTTGTCATCTACGGTATCACCAGGTAAATCGTCAAGGTCAGAAAGCGCTGACCCTGTGCCGGTTATAGTGTTAGACGCTTGGTCGTAGGAAAGTCCGCTACCGATAGTAATAGGTCGGTAGATATTTCCGGTGTTATCAAAGCCAAAAAGTGTATGTGCTGCTGGATCATCAGGCCATTGGGCTACATTACCGGCTGCATTACCGAGAGTTAATGCCGCAATGTTTCCTCCAGTTGTCCTTCCTACCACTCGTTGTTCAGCAACGGTGAGCGCTGCTGGTGTATCGTCTGCGGTGGCGTAAAGCACTGTGTTTGCGTCATATAGAGAAACAGGAAGAAATGTTGCCGGGTCGGTCCAGCTGGCTACACCATTTGTGGCTACGGTGAAAAGAGAGTTCGCCACGGTGGGGTAGGCAGTCGGGAGTGCAATACCCCAGCTCTGTGTAAAGTTCGAGGCATAGAGGTCGAAGTGGAACTGATTCTCTGCCGTGTTATCATACCAGCGAACAGTTCCCTTGGTCGTCGCGGCTACGCCTACATGGAGGCCGTCTGAGCCTGTGATTGTCAGGCCGTAGAGGGAAAGGGCTGAGTCTGCTATGGAGCCGTCTCCGTCAGGATCTATGGTGTTCATCAGGTAGGTAATCAAGGCGTGCTGAGAAACACCATGTGCGGTGTCATCAGTCATGTTTGCCGTCGTAACAGCTTCGTTCACGATCTCCGCGGCTGCCCCAGAGAACTGTGTTGCCAGCGTCGCGGCGTCCCACAGTCGCATGGTGTTGTCAGTTCCCTCGGTGAGCAGGGCAGCGGTGCCCTCTGCGACCGCTTCTGCAGGAGGAGCGCCGGGAGGCCCTGCGTGGGAGAGCCCAGCAAAGATGCACAAAATGAATGCCAGGAGGAGAAAAGTCTTCTTTGTCATTGTTGTTCCTCTGCTATTTCTTGACAGAAGTAATCAGAACCTTGGCAGTTCCGGAACCTAAGCCTGAGAGTGTACCAGTGCAGCGGGAGCCCTTCGGGATATGGAAGAACCCCGTTGGGAACTTCGGAGCCTCTCCCGTTGCCGCTGCAGTCCAAGACCTGTTGAAGAGTTCGTTCCCGTAGCTGTCCTTGATCACGAAGGTGACGGATTCGTCAGCTGATGTCTTGATTGTCACTTGGTAGAGGTAGCCAGGGGAGAGCTTCCCTGAGAGATTGACTGTTGCGTTCGCGCTCCAGGTCATTTCCTGTGTGACGACTATCTCAGCACCATCTCCTTGCTCCAGGACTGTCTCAGCCCGGGCGATTCCCGCGAGTACCAGCAAGAAAAGACCCACCAGCAACCAAAGGTGGGTTGGGCTAAAGCCTAGTTTGGTAGTCCGACATAGGGTTGGGCCAAGGCCTAGTTTGTCAAAGCCTTGGCAGTTCATCTTCATCAATGTCTTCGCTTTCATCAGTGAATTCTCCTTCTAGAATCTCTTCGCCGTTGTCGGTGTTGCTGACTGCGTTTTTAACCAGGGCGATCTTTTGCTTTTCCATCTCCACGAGGTAGCCGACTAGGCCCTTGATCTCACTTGGCTTCCCCTCGATCAAGTGTTCCTTTTCCTTCAGGATCTTAAAGGCTGTGACTAGGTCATGCAGGCTTGCCTCTGCTATCTTCTGCGGGGTGATGTTCTCTAGAATCTCTGCTTGGAGTCTCGTGAGCTGGAGACTCTGGAGGGTGCGGTACTGGAGAAGAATCCCCTGCTCCTCTTGGATCTTAGCGATTCTCTTCGTCAGCGTCGGGATGGAAACCTCTAGCTCACTCGCCGCCTGCCCCTGGGTCTTCCCTGACTCCAGGATGTCGTAGAGTATCTCACTGTCTATGTTCAAAACTGGTCTTCCCACGGGTCTCTCCTTCTCTAGTCTCCCATTTTAGAGCCCCGCCCGGTCCTTGTCAACCCCTTTCTGCTCCAGCAAAGATCTTTCTTTTGAATCTTTCCTGAGGGTTCCGCGGGTGCCTCCTTCCAGTTCTGCTCTCGACAGCAACCTTCCTGAAAAACTACTCGCGTGTAAAACGCAGTCCATCTTCCTCGTTCGCCAGGGGACCTTGGGTGCTGGTGGGGTGGTTGGCTTTGGTGGTGGTAGGACGGATGATTGGAGAGGACGAGCAATGCCCGGCGTTGGACAGTTATTTTTCCATTTGACAATTTAATGCTTTCATGATTTAATGTATCCATAAGTTGATTGAAAGGAGGTGATGCAAGCGATTAGATTACTGGGAGTTGTATGAGACTGGCTCATACGGTCGGCATGATGGACATACGCATAGGAATGCCGGCAACATGAAAAGGCTGAAGTCTTTGATAAAGCCTGCCATGATGTGGCGCAAAGCGCCAAGAAAGGTGGTTTATCATGGCAGAGAAGATTAGATTGACCTGGAAGCTTGAAAACGGTTCGGAATTGGTCTGCGGCGTGAATGGTGGAACGAAAGAAGCCCCTGCGTTCGACTTCCTGTTTAGGGCAGAACTGCGGAAGTTGTTCCCTTCTTTTACGGAGTTGACCGTTGGGCAACGGTTCGCCATTCAGTATGGTGTGAAGCAGAAGTTGTCTGATGCACTCGCCCCGCCGGAGATTGAGACGATTCAGGATAAGAAAGCAACGCTGAAGTCCACGTGGGAAGAGTGGCTTTCCGGGAAGCTGTTCGAGAAGAAGGCAAGCACAAGGACAGCATTCGACCTGGAGGCAGCAGTCCGGGCTCTTCGAGCGCAGGGTCTCAAGGACGAAGTGATTGCAATGGCACTCCAGAAGCCCTTGGCTTTGGTTTCTGCAGTTGTGAAAGAGTAGATTTTCTCTTTAACTATCAAACTAAACATGGCAGGTTTTATCAAGGACTTTGGCTGGTTGGCGCTTGCGCCACAGGAAAGATTCACGTGGCGTTTTCGCCGGGGTTTTGGGGCATTGGGGCATTGGACGTTGGTTTCCACGCATCCATTATATAGGCCATTTAAACGCAACGTGGGGCTTTTGTGGCGTGTTTCGTGGTTTCCACGTATGGTGGCATGGTCTAAAAACGTCGTGTCGTGTTGGAAAGATACACCATGATGAGGTATGGACCATCAACAATCGAAGGTGTACCCTGTACCGTGTAACGTGTAATTTACGGTCGTCCCCACCGTTTCATGTCGTGAATCTTTACTGTTGTCTTTCTCTCCTGGTCTCTTTCTTTACTTTGCTCTCCTTTACTGGCTCTTGCTCTACTGGCTTATTTCTTACTTTTATCTCTATAGTAAAAAAAAAAAAAAAAAAAAAAAAAAAAAAAAAAAAAAAAAAAAAAAAAAAAAAAAAAAAAAAAAAAAAAAAAAAGGTAAAAGTTACAGTAAAAATTCACAAGATGAAACTTTGCTGTGGTAGAAGTACTTAAAGCAGCCCAGCAACACCCGGACTTCCAGTAAAGGTTCACACGATGAAAGAGTCCTGGAGGGAAGTCCAGTAAAGATTCATAATATGGAGGACAGTAAAGATTCACGTGGCGAATGGGCGGGAATACCCACCGGTTACACGATACACGGTACACGATACAGGGTCGATGGTTGATTGGTCATTGGTCGTGCATTGCACCATATCAACTATAAATCATCATTGACACACCATGATCCATATGATACGTTGAACATGATTCCATGATTCCATTAAACAATTAACTCCCAACCCTGGAGGTGCCCATGACAACGCTGGAGTAAAGCCCGGCTGAGATAGTCAGTAAGAACAAACGCTTCCTGACTATCTTCACAAGGCTTTAGTCCTTGACTTCAAAGCATTAAACAATTAACTGAAGGGAGAAAGGCTATGGACTGGAAGCAAATTCGCTTTCAAGAAGCAAAGGCAGTTGCCTCTGCGTGCTTGATAGAAAATTGTTGTCCGTTGGACTTCCTGAATGATGCATCAGACGACTGGAGCTATGACTTCCTGTCAAACAGACTCCACGTTGCAATCACCGGCGACGATAAACTGAACATCTGGGAGGAATATTAAACTTGTCAGCAACAACCATCAACACAAGCCAACTCACCACCGCGGCCTTGTTGCTCCTCCTGAGTGATAGAGAACTGGAATGTCTCTACTGCCAGAAGGAGCAGGGAGAGGACTGTGGGAATTGTCTTTACTATCAAGAAGAGGAGAAAGAATGAAACGCTTCCTGACAGTCACAGCAACAGCAAGCATGATCCTGGTCTCGACAGCCTTCTCTGACCCGGCAAGCCCTACTGGACTAAGGCTCAGCAAGCCAAGAAAGACTATCATCCGGGAGATCCCTGTGGAGTTCAGAAGCCCGACAGACATGGACTTGACAAGTGCAACAAGGTGGCTCTTGGATGAAGTTGCCATTGCAAGAGCAGAGTGTGTCAAGGTGCTGCCCTCGAAACCCTCTACTATCAAGGGAGTCTTCTGTGAAGAGGACCTGGAAGAGATGTTGGAAGAATTGACTGGGCCTTAGAAGGGAGAAAGCAATGACGAACAGGCATTTTAGCTACATCTGGAAAGAGAAGAAACCCTCGAAGCTGAAGATGGTATGCCAGATGATTATTGCATGGCTGATCGGATATGTAATCATCTGGATTCTTGTGGCAGTTGCAGCCCTTCAACAATAACAGACAACAATAAACAAAGGAGAAACACTATGTCAGCAAAAGGCAGAATCGTCAGCGAAGTCGAAATTATCTCCCGTAGGAAAGAACAAGCACGCAGTTTTCAAGAGCACGACTGTAACAACTGTTCCCGGCGTGACTGCAACGCAGGTGTTGTACGCTTTAGCAGAGCTCCGGAGAAAGACTACTGGCGGCCTGTCAAAGCAGTATGTAAAGGTCGCGTAGTTCAAGATCAACGCTTTCAGCTTGCTGAACTTTCAGCAGAACACCCACAAGGACTTATTAACACGGCACTGTCTCTCAAGAACTTCAGACCTGCGGTGGAAATCAGGCTTGACAGACTCTTGAAAGCTTCTTAATTCTAGCAAAAGCTAAGGCAGCCAGGCTTTGCGACCTCCTGGCTGCCTTCACGGTTGTTAGAGTTGGCTTGGTTTTAAACCAAAAAAGAAAGGAACACTTATGCTAGCAGACTGGAAAGCAAGAACACCTGAGACGAAGAAGGTCAAGGAAGCGATTCTGACTTGGAACAACAGAATAGGCTTTTCAATCCAGGACATCATGTTGAAAGCAGGAACCAAGAGAGCCACTGCCGCCCGGACCATCCAGTATCTCTACAAGCAGGGAATCTTGGATAGACCAGAAGAAAATCTCTACTTCCTGAAAGATGCTCCGAAGACACCAGAGCAAAGCTGCTTTAAGAACATAACTTTCAACGCTCTGGAAGTCGGAGAGAGCATCATCATCCTTGTCGAAAACCTTAAGAAGAAAATCCAGGAACTCGAAGACGAAAATAAAACTCTTACTGACATCTCAGAAGACTACGACAGGCTCGCGCAGGACAACCGTGTCCTCCAGGAACGCGTCACGGAGCTATCCACGCGATACTCAGCAAGCAACCTCAAACAACTGAAACTTTAGGAGCTTTCAACATGCAGACACTGAAACAGGTCTTAATGCAGCGGGATGGAATGACAGAGGAAGAGGCAAGAGAAGTTATCCAGAACGCAATCGAAGACATGAATGAAAGACTGGACTCTGGCGAAGACCTGGAGGGTTTCACAGAGGAATGGTTCGGCTTAGAGCCGGACTATCTTGAAGAGCTGCTCTTTGGGCAGCATTGAAAGGAGAAAGATTATGAAACCAAGAGGAACTCTTCACATCTGGGAAATATACAACCCAGACGACCACAGCCAAATTACATGGAGATGGACCCTTAGCGCCGCAAAGTTTACTGTCTATGGTGAAAGATTGTATAACACAAAACAGCTGTGCAAAAAAGCTGCTATAAACAACACCAAGAACCTCGGTGTAAATATCACTAGGATAGTGCAAACAACAAGAAGTAATATAGACTTTATAGCATAACAACAACCACCTGCAATTCATATTGTGAATCTTTACTGGAAAGGAAACGTCATCATGGTGCAATTCTGGGACACAGACGAAGAAGAAGAAGAAGTCGACTCCGTTGTTCTTTCAAGAAAACCAGCCACCACGAATTTCATCCCACTTCCCGCAGTCACACTCTGCAGGAAGTGTATGCAAGCAGTTGAGCTTGAAATGATCCCTGGAACAAAGAGACTCGAGCTTGTTAAAGGAGAAGATGCCATAGGCAACACCACCAACAAGATCCTTTCCATCGCAGACTACCGAAGGCTCGACCTGTGCTTCTACCACAACAAGAAAGCGAGAGGAGAGATAGAATGATGCCAAGACATATTCTGCCACCAGCTGAAGTCAAAGAATCCTTCTACAAGAGAACTCTCAGAGCAGCAGAGCGCACCACACCCTGGCCGCGGTGCCTGGCAACTTGCACCGTTTCAGAAACTTACACCACCAGAGAATGCAGACTTGTCTGCCCTTCTCGCTTTAAAGAGGAAAGGAAACCGGACTGATGCCCTGGTATGAAAATACTACTGACATCAAATGCCTTGACCCTAATTCAAAGGAGTCTAACATGGAAGAGCAAGAAAGGAAAGAAGACATCCTGACAATTCCCTCGGTTGTCTACCTCAGGCTTGAAGAAAGCCTTAGGAAGCTTTCAACAGAGAGCCTCCAGGCTATTGCCCTGGCGAATGAACTCCAAGAGAGCCTGGAATTCTACAAGTCAGAAGACAAGCTCGACATGGAGTTGATCAAGACTCTCTTGAAGAAATTCAAGATCTACACGAATATCATCCAGGACCTCTTGGAGCCATAGAAAGGAAAGAAACATGCCATTCAAGCTAACATGGAAAGAAAGCAACAACGCCCTACAGCTCAAGCTCAACAATGTAGTCGTAGCGGAGATCAAAGCCTCCACGGACCATGGCTTCTACATCGAGACCTGTGGAGATCACCATCCAGAGCGTTTCGGCCTTTACTACCAGAAACTCGAAACAGCCAAAGCTAACGTCCTGAGGCTTTTTAAGCTGAAGGAAAAGGAGGTTTTGAAATGACAGAAGATTCAACAGCGCCTGTCTACAGTCTAGACTTCTTCATAACTAACATGGCCTTCAGCCTCTATCGATTCAACTATATGCTTGGCTGGAGCAACCGTGTTGGCTGTGGTCTTCGCTTTCTATGGTTCGGGGTGGCTATTTCGAAAACAACTTACAATAACTAAGGAGAAAACAAACCATGACAATCGAGAAAGAACTCCAAGCCATCATCTCAAAGGAAGTCGAGAAGCAGTTGGTGAACCGAGGGATTGCTTCGAAGGGGTGGACTATCGACAATACTACGAAAACACTACGTGGTTGCAGTGCTTTCATAGTACAAGAAACCAACAAACTCGAAAAACGCCTCGACAGCCAGCAAAAGCAGATCAACAAGCTCTTTGCCGAAATTCGAGAGGGGAAGAAGAAGGTTGACTATTCTGCTTTTACAGTTCAAACAATGGATAGGAACCATTTTTTCATAGCAAACGATGCTGCTATAGGCGAGGATCGCTATCTACACAAAGATGGCACGGTCAAGAAAGGCTGCGGCGCAGAGAATTTCTTCTCCAGCAAACAAGAAGCCCAGGACTTCCTGGACGGTCTCCAGGGAAAGACTTTCAAGGCAAAACTCCCGCGCGTAGGGCAGCTGTGTTATGTGTGGGATTCTTTTGAAGACAACAAGAAAATCAGAAAATTCGAATACTTCTCAGAGAGCTTCGGAAGACAGCTCTTCATCGACAAGCAGCTATCTCCATGGAACCACTGGTCCTTCATCCCAACGGAAGACATTCTCTAGAAAAGAAAGGAACCCAAATCATGCCTCGCTATGACTACACGCAGCTTGAAGGGAAAGAAGTGTTATACACCGTCTCAGGTGATGACATTATTGGTATAGTATCCGGCTGCGACTATGATATAGGAATTACAATCCAAGCAAAAGATGACAAAACCCACTACCTTCTCTGCCTTGTAAGCCCGCTTACTTACAAAGGCAAAGAGGATTATCCAAAAGCAGAGTATAGAAAACTTTTTCTTTCTGTTATAAAAGCTATTAAAAAAGGGGTATTTGAAATAAACAGCATTGTTACTGCCCAAGAAATCACCGCTGACATCGGGCACAGACCTTCAGCAAAAGGCTGTCCATTTAATCAGTAACACCGAAAGGAACCAAAGCTATGGCAAACCAGACACTGACGAAAGAGATCCTCCAGAGGGCCCTGGCTCTAAAGATAGGAGAAAAAATCACCATCAAAGCCGGCACCTACCTGGAGATGGAATCCACAAGAACAGCGCTTCTCAAAGAGAAAAGCCTCCAAGAGAACGCCGGCATTTCCTTCCAGGGCTTGACAATTTCCAGACTCTCCTCCCGGAAGCAAGAACAGTACTTTGTCATTCTCTACAAGCCCCTCGGGGCCAGCAACATCACGTTGACGACAGCAGATGGAAGAACAGAAAACCTCAAACTCGTCTGCGAAGACACGCAGAGTCAGGAAATCCAGCGCATCTGCACACTCATGGAAGAGGACGGCGCAACACCAGAAGAGATTCAAAAGATGAAAGACTCCTGGAAGGGAAAGGAGGTTGAAGATGACAATAGCAACGCTTCCAACAACCACCTTCAAGATTCCTGAGGGAAAGTGGAATGGGCTTTCTGAGCAAGAGCAGGAAATCCTCTCCGGGCTTGGCTTCAAGATAGCAAAGGAGAAACCTCCTCCCAGGAGAAAAGAGAAATCCTTCATCCTGGGTGTCTACATCAACTGCTTGCTCTGTGAGAAGGAACACAACACTAAGTGGAAGATGAAACCAGTAGTCAGGGATGGTGTCTTGTTCTGGCAGGGGAGTCAACTGAAAGGGAACACCTCCAGGGTTCTCGTCAAGAAAGTCGAGATCAGGAATCAAGCAACGTGCAAGCACTGTCTGAGAGAACTTTCAAGGATGTCTTCTGAAACACTCGCAAAGAAACTCATCATCTACGCCAAGGAAGTCTCAAGTAAGAAGGAGAAGAAACTATGATGATTCTTTTCAGAAAGATGGTCTGCTTCCTATTCGGACATAGATCAATTGCAATAATCACCTCACGAGTACCGGCTGAACCTGGCTGGCGCCGAGGCTCTGCCCTAGGCTTCAAAACCTGCGAGCGCTGCGGACACGAAGAGAGGTTCCAATATGACGAATAGACGAACCAGCGAAGCTGACATAGCATCCTCCTGGATCACGAAAGCATCTCAGGACCTGGAAACCGGAGAAGAATTCTTCGTCCCTATGGAGAACAGAGACATCCAGAAGAGCTACCTGAAGATCTTCAAGAAGGAACTCCAAGGCCTGGAGCGTGTTGATCCTATATCAGCGAATAGCATCCACATCTACCCGACGCTCAGGGAAGGAAAATTCTACCTCGTGCTCAAGAAACTCAAACCTTCTATCCTGGTAGGTTTCAAGAAAGACCTCTCAGGAAAGGTCTCGAAGACGGAGCTTGATGAAGACCAAAGAACACGCCGGAGAATCTCCCTGATGATCGAAGATGGCATGACCTACGAAGAAATCGTCGCAATCGAGGGAGACATCCCGGAAGACCTTAGAAAGGAGATTAAGGAATGACAAGAAAGAAAGCAACTCAAACCACAGCTCAGAAACGTCAGTGGCTCAAGTTCCGAATCCTCTCCTACTTGGAACTTTGTTCCAGCGAAGAGAACGCGAGCCTGCTCTCGAACACTGAGCTAATCCAGCTCGCTAATGCCGAGACCATCTTCAAGAACGTCCTTAAAAACTGGAGGAACAGTCTATGACAGCAATTCCGAAGAGAGAAGGAATCATGCTAGCCCAGACACCGAACCCGAGGAACCTGCTTCGCAACAGCTTCCAAGGAGCCGGGCAGCTACTCCTTGTCCAGCCAAAGCTCAACGGAGAGCGCTGCCGCGTGGAGTGGTTCCACGGGGAGCCAGTTCTTCTTTCTAGCTACGGAAACGAGTTCCTTCTCCCGAAAATCACTGAACAACTCAAGCAAACTCCACTTAAAGAACCCTGGGATGGAGAACTCTATGTCCACGGCTGGAGCAGAGAGCGAATCCACAGCACCTGCAGTGCTTCCAGGAAAACAAAACATGAAGATCACAACCTCATGGAGCTACACATCTTCGACAGCCAGCGAGAAGACATAGTTCAAAACCTTCGCCTCGTGGACACCCAGTTTATCAACGGCTTTGCTGACAATATCAAGGTCGTAGACTCCAGCGTCATTCCTTTCAACTCCTGGCTCCAGAAATGCCAAGACTACACATCCCAGGGCTACGAAGGCATCATCATCAGGAACCCCTCAGCCCTCTACCAGAAGAAACGCACCACAGACCTGCTCAAGTTCAAGCCTACGGAACAGGACGAATACACAATTGACTATGTAACAGAAGCAATATCTGAGGAAGGTCACTTACTAGGAATGCTCGGTGCCTTTTGGGTTTACGGAGACGATATGGAAACTTTCAAAGTTGGTGCAGGAAAGATAAAACACGATAAGCGAAAGCACCTTTGGGATATTCGTGATAGTTTACCAGGAAAAACACTGATTGTTAAACACGAACTTATTAAAACAGAGCGCGGAGTTCCTCAGGGAGCCGTGGCTGTGGAGGTGAAAGAATGAAAAGTAAGGAGGACATTCTGGACCCACAACACTGGCGGTTCAGAAACTTCAAGCAAAGAATCACAGGAAAGGACTGGCGGCAGCTCTTACTAAACGATGACGACAAGATCATCTTCAACGGTAAAGTCATGCAGCTTAAAGCTAAGCACCTTGGCTGTGGAGTCTATGAAATCTCGAAAGGAGACCTAGAATGAAAAGCAAGAAAGTCACAAAGGAAATGCTGGATGAGGCTCAGTGGCAGTTAGCAATGCTCGAACAACAATACACAAGTGTAGCAAATAATCTACGTGCAGCGAAAGATAAATACCACACCCTGGTCAAACGCGCCAGCGCATCCGTGGTCAAGGAGCACACCCTTAAAAAGAACTAAAAATAACCACCGAACAACCGAAAAAACCCATTGACACCTGAGAGAAAGTGCGTTATATTCAATTAAATGATGGTTACATTACATCATGTCAACGACGAAGGAAAATCACGGAATATGAATCTTTACTTAGCAACAAACCGACTGAACGTCCTGGGAGAGCGAACCACCTCTGGCCGACTGCTCACGGAAGGCAGAACAACTGTGTCAGAGTCGCGACCTCCCAGGACTGCCTGCTCCAGCAAGAAAGGAGGGAATCTATGTGAGCAAGAACATTCAAACGATAATTCCTGACGAAGAACACAAAGCGCTTGTCAATTTGGCACTGGATGCCAAAATCCCACTACGGGATTATCTATGTCAGATAATCTCACAACATCTAAAGGAGAAAGCACATGACCGAAGCAACCCCGAACACGACCGCCGCAGCCCCGACCAAAGCCCGCCGCCTGATCAAGAACATCACCGAGGGCAACCTGCTGGAAATCACAGTGATTGATGGCAAAAAAGGCAAGATGACCTTCGACCCCAAGGCTCTGAAAGACCCCAAAGTCCTGGCCTACCTGCCGGCTCTGGCCCTGAACCACCGCCTTGGCGACGCCGCCGCGGGACGCTCTGGCACCGACGCTGAAGAGGCTATCCAGTCCGTCTGGCAAGGCCTGCTCAAAGGCGAGCTCACCGTCCGCGCCCCTGCCTCCCCGAAGGTCTCTGTCAACGACATCACCTCCGGCTTGGCGAAGCTTCCCCCGGCTGAAAAGGCCGCTGCAATTGCCGCGCTGAAAGCGATCGGCATCAACGTTCCTGGCTTGTAGTCCTTCGGGACTTTTAGGAGTGAGTTGGAGGAAGGCTCCTAGTTCATAAATAAACAGCCAACTCACTCCTCAAGCCTAGTTCCACTAAACAACTCCAACAGAAGCCGGTGCCAACACCAGCAGAGCTTCTCAAAGGAATGGAGACAAAAACATGCTAAGCTACCTCGAACCGGACGACTCTTCCCTGAAGCTGGACTACTCCAGCAAAGATACCGCCCACCAGTGCCTTCGCAAATACCTCCTCAGTCACATCCTCGACCTGAAACCCGACCAAGGCTCCAGCGCTCTCCGCTACGGCTCTGTCTGGCACAGGACTATGGAAGCCTTCTACGCGAATATCAAAGACCACGGCTGGACCCACGACGGTGGAGCTATCACAGACGCTATCCTCCAGGCCAATTCTTCTTGGGAAGAAGAGACAAGACAACACTTCACTTGGTACAACGACTACCGAACCCTCCAGAATCTCCTCCAGGCATTCCAGTGCTATATCAACGAGTTCGTGGCTGATGAAAACCACCTGAAAGTCATCGCAGTCGAGCAGCCATTCAAGCTCCCTATGATTCTCAGCCCGGCAGAGCAAAACCGCTTCCCCTACCTGAAACCCTTCTGGTTCACTGGCGTTATTGACATGGAAATCTACTACGACGGACGCTACTGGCAGCTGGATCACAAGACCACTGGACAGCCAATGTCAACGCAGCTCAATCGCCTACAGCGCAGCGCACAGAGCATCGGCTACACGTATGCTGGAAGTCAAGTCCTAGAGGAGATTCCGGAGGGTCACTTTATCACACTACACCATCTCAGCGCGTACAAGAGCAAGACCACTGGCGAATATGGCAAACCCAAGATCGAATTCCGCAGAGTTCCCATGATCTACTCACAGGACGACATCAATTCCTGGAGGCAGAACTTCCTGGAAAGCGCTCAGAGAATCATGCTCGCTATCGACCATGACAACTTTCCCTGTGAGCACGGCTCCTGCTACACCTACGGCAGGTGCTCATTCTCTGACATCTGTGACAGGAACCTGACAGAGACTGAAACACGCCACACCCTGGAAATCAGGGGCTTCGAAAACTACCATGTCGGGGATCACTGGGACCCGGCGAAACATCTATAGAGAGGAGAAAGCCATGCCAATACTTAAAGTATTTAGAGTAACATCAGAAAAAGGATATACTTTTGAAATATCGGAGACTAACGACAAAAAAAGTATTAGAGTATCTATAGAAAACTACGCAGTAGCACTTACGGAGCAAGAGTGGTATGAGCTTTGCGAACTTCGCTACCGGTTAGACGTTAAGACACCAATAAAACAAGAAGAAACCGAAAACAAAACTGAAAAGGAACCCAACAATGCCGATGAAAGCATCTGACGCCACGGTCGAAAGCGAGAGACTCAAGGCCATGCTGATTGGACCCTTCGGAAGTGGAAAGTCTACCTTCGCTTCCACCTGCCCAGGCCCTATCTACGTCTTCGACTTCGACGAGCACATCCTGGGCTACCGCGAGCGTGATGATGTTTACTACGACCAGTTCCCTATGTCAGCTCAGGGATGGGTCAAGCTAGAGAAAGTCATCCGTGAAGTCGCACTGGATGTCAAGGCCGGGAAATACAAAACTGTCGTAGTCGACAGCATCACAGCCATGCAAGACATCGCTATGCAGCGCGCGCTCCAGATCGACCCGAAGAAAGGTGACGACGAAGGCCCTATCTGGAACGTCCACTTCAACATCGTCAAGAACTTGATGGAAGCTAAGCTCAGAATGATAATCTCCTGGCCTTGCAATCTCGTCTTCTCCTGCCACTGGGACTTTAAGAAAGACAAGCAAGGAAACATCATCTCAGCTGATCCCAAAATCCAGGGAGATCTTTCCGTGAAAATCCCTGGACTCTTCAACGAGATCTACGCTTGCGAAACTGTCACCGTCGGCAACATCACCAAGTTCCACATGAACCTTGTAACGAAAGGAGTCTACAAAGCGCGGAGTCTCTACTCTGGAAAATTTCGACTACTTCCTGACAAACTCCCCAACGACTACAATGAACTGAAAAAAGCCCTGGACAAACTCATCGAAGATGGAAAACTAAAAGGAGAAAAGAAAAATGACTGATCCCAAAAACACCAACAACGAAGTTCCCGTTCCTGAAGAAGAAAACACCAACGGCGAGATGGATTCCAGCTTCGACCTGGAAGACGATTTCAAACCGGAGCCCCTGATGCGCAAAGGCTGGTACAAAGGGCGCGTTTCTGAAGTCACCCTCCTGCCCGAGCGCAGCTGCATCTCATGGAAAGTCGTCCTGGACGGCAACGGCGGCTTTATGTCTGATGGAGAAACCCCTGTCGATGGCAAGCAATATACCTTCTTCAACTGGCTTGCCAAGGCCAGCGACAAAGGTCAGACCACCAAAGGCGGCTCCGACAAATGGCAGAACAAGATCAACATGCTGAAGAAGTTCTCAGACGCCATGCAGATCAACATGAAGAACATGACTGTCATCCAGACAGAGATTGCCGAGGGCAACTGGATTGGCCTGCCTGTCCTGCTGGAGCTGGGGCCCGAGACTTATCAGGGCGTGACTTCCATGAAGGCCCAGAACATGAAACGCCGGGAAGAGGACATTGACTAGGAGGACTGGAATGAAATACTTTGCTGCGACACTGCTCCTAGTCTTGGCTCTGTCCACTGTTGCCAACGCGGGAGAGAAGGAAAGCCCCTTCAAAGCAGGCCCTAAAAACTGCTATGAATACTCCATCCAAACTCTTCCGCGCGGTGACTACCCTGTCATGATCTTCAACGTGGCAGAAGCCTTGACAAAGGGCAAAGACCTCCAAGCCGTGGACGTCAAAAGCCTTGACAACGCCAGCGACCTTGGCAAGTCCATCCAGGGAAGACTCTCGAAGCTTCCTGACGTTGACAGAGTCTTGATCTCACACCGGCAGATCATCATTACCAAGTACCCCTTCCCAAAGACCTGGGAGCAACTCTCCCCGGAAGTCCTGAAGATCATGGATCAGGTTGTGTGTAAGTAAGTTAAACCAACAAACCATCCGGGCCTGCGGAGCATTACACAGAAGCGATGAAACAGAGGCGAGAGCCATCCCGGTAGCAGGATAAGCCTGACTCCTGCAACTCAACCAACTGTAATTCAATAAATAAATCTTTACTGGAAGGAGGAGAGTATGGAAGAGAGCCTCGTTGGTATTGATAAGCAAAAACTAGAAAGTCTTATCAAAGCACAAAGAAAACTAGCAGCGCTTGAAGCCTGCGGTGTGGATAACTGGGAAGGTTATAGTGATGCTATGGAATTACTCGACGACCCGGACTTTCAATAAAGGAGAAAACCTTGAGACTCCCAGACCTTAAATTCAACTTCTCTCAGCTTCCACCGCACATGCAAAGAGCAGTCTTTCTAGATTATTCCATGGTCCGGCAGAGAGACCTCGACACACCAGCACCGTGCCGGGTCAAGACAACCGTGACGACTAAGAAAGCGAAAGGAGAGAAGACACCAACGATTACACTTTCTTCACAACAGCTAGAAATCCTGCGGAAGCTGAACATCTTATGATAATACTAGAAAAGAAAAGGAACACCCCCAGTGGAAACTATCCTCCTAGACCCCACGCAAGTCAAGGTCAACACCCGAGTCCGAGAAGACTTCGGTGACCTGCAAGCCCTTTCAGATAGCATCGCCAAGCACGGCAACATCCTCCCAGTAATAATCAACCGAAACAACGAACTGATAGACGGTGGGCGGCGACTCGCAGCAGCGACCCTCGCCCACAAGCCTGTCCTCTGCGTCTACTACGACACCGTTGACCCAGTCAAGATGAAAGAACTGGAACTCGAAGCAAACCTCCACCGGAAAGACTTCACAGCAAACGAGCGCTCCAAAGCTGTCCTTGAACTCCATAGCCTGATGCAATCCCAGTACGGCGTCTCCTCCTGCGGTGCCTCCGGCGGTTGGACTCTCCAGGACACAGCAAACAAAATCGGCGTCTCCATAGCAAAGGTCGCAGAAGAAATCAAGATCGCCAAGATCATCGAGGACTTCCCAGAGCTTGCAAACGTGGAGAAAAAAAGCGACATCAAGAAAGCTGTCAAAGCTATCAACAAGCTCCAGCACGCAGTCTCCGGGATCAAGGCTTACGAAGAGATCCTAGCCACGACAGAGAACCCCTTCACTCTCTACCAGGGTGATTCCCTCGACTACATGACAACGATCCCAAGCGACAGTATCGACATCCTCTTGACAGATCCCCTCTACGGAATCGAACACGACAAACTGATGATCGGCGCAGGAGGTAAAACCGGTGGTAACTCCTCAACAGGTTACAAGTTCGACGACAGTACAGAACCAGCTCTTAGGGTTTATGATTTTCTCGCTCAAGAGTCATATAGATTTACTAACTCAACAGCTCATGTATACATCTTTCTTGGTGCAGAACATTTTACCGCAGTTAGAAACTTCTTCTGCAACGCCGGATTTAACTGCTATGTCAAGCCAATTATCTGGATTAAAAGAACTACTGGAAGTTGTAACGCGCCAACTCACTGGCCTAGCGATTGCTACGAGGTGATTCTCTATGCCAGGAAGGAAGCGTCAAGACTGGTCAAGGAAGGGATGCCGAACTGGATCGAAGTTCCCCCGGTCTTGCTCTCAGAGAAAGTACACCAGTATGAGAAGCCAGTCAAGCTTCTTGACAATCTCCTCCAACGAAGCGCTCTCCCAGGACAGAAACTCTACGATCCCTTCATGGGCTCTGGTGCTTCCATCGAGGCTGCTATTCACAGGAACATGACTGCCATCGGTGGGGATCTATCCCAAGAGGCCTATGCCTTCGCAGCAAAACGCATGGTCGAGGTTATGGAAAGGAAGCGAGCCACGTGAATCTTGAACTCCTTTCCTGGACAACTTCAGCAGCATCCATCCTGGGAGTCATCCTCAACATCAAGAAGAATAACCTTTGCTTCTACATCTGGGCAGTGACTAACTTCACCTGGATGGTTATTGACTTCAAAAAAGGACTACCAGCCCAGGGAACTCTCTTCGCAATCTACTTCATCTTAGCACTGTGGGGAATCTACTCATGGAAAAGAAAGGAACACTAATGCAAACAAACTACGCTGCATCAAAGAAACCACAAGCCCAGGTCAACGTCCAAGACCTCGACGACATCGTGTGCCTTGTCTGTGGAGCAAAAGACTTCGTTCCCATTATCCAGCTCAAGCACATGTCAGCCCTCCAGAGTCCTAACGGACAGGAAGGTCAAGCCATGTTCCAGGCTGGTTTCGCCTGCCTTGCTTGCAGCGCCAAGAATCAATTCGGAAGGAAACCGAAAGCCAGTCCTCTCTTCGGAACAGAAGCAACTGGACACCTCAACTCCTAGGAGGAAACGTGGAAAGTTTATTCAAGTATAATAAGGAGTATGAAGAGCTGATGCTTAATCTGGCTAAAGAGATCTTTAAACAAGATTTTGCTGCTGATGTCGTAGATGAAATTTTTAGAAGAACCAATCCAGTAATGTTCTTGACTATGGCTGTAATGCATCTTGTAGATGAAGTACGTGAACTTCGCTTCCATAAAAAAGACTAGGAGCCAACTCATGCGCGTTGAAATCACTGGACCTGCGAACTCACAGATCATGCTCGTAGGCGAAGCTCCTGGAGAAGATGAGGATCGAAGCGGGAAGCCCTTCATAGGCTATGCCGGGCACACACTAGACACTCTTCTTCGCGCAGCCGGGATCAATCGCCACGAATGCCTGATCACGAATGTTGCTAAGGAACGACCACCAGGAAACAACTTTGACTTTTTCTTTGAAGATCCTAAGAAGAGAACACCGAAGCCAATCCTCAGGCAGTTCATCGAGGAACTCAAGAATGACATCATCAAGTACCGACCGAACATAGTCATAGCCCTGGGAGCGAAGGCCAACGGCGCTCTCACTGGAAACTGGGGAATCGAAAGGGAAAGAGGCTACATCACAGAGTCCACTCTCGTCCCTGGTGTCAAAGTCCTCTCTACCTACCACCCCCAGGCAGTCAACCACGAGTGGAAGCTCCACTTCTCAGTCATCATGGATCTCAAGAAAGCACTTCGAAACTCGAAGGATAAAACACTACCGAGAGATAACAGACGACTGGTTGCGAGCGCTCCGAAGAAAGTCTTCCTGGACTACCTGGACTTCCTGATCCACGATCACAAGAAAGCTGTGGTGGTAGACATCGAGACTGTCCAGCCAGGGACACACATAGAAGAACTTGGTCTTGCCGACTCCCCGGACCATGCCATGTCCTTTAAATTCCTCTCAGGACGGAACCCCAAACTCCATCCTGACGACGAACTCGAAGTCTGGCAAAAGCTTGCCCAGGTCTTCTCAGTACCACGCCCAGAAGACACCCACACCATCGTAGGCCACAACCTAGCCTTCGACAACGCGGTCCTCTACCACCACCACGGAATCTACATCCCAGGACCCTGCTTCGACACAATGGTAGCCACACATGTCTGCTGGCCTGAAACCCCACGGAGTCTTGCCTTCCTCTCCAGTGTCTGCATCAACGTCCCGCTCTGGAAAAGCGACAACCACGACCCGCTCTACAATCCTAGCGACTGTGCCAACACCTACGGTTGCTACGAGGTAATGAAGAGCGAATTGACTAAGGGCGATCACTGGCATGTCTTCAACTACGAGATGGCTCAACTAGAGCCTGCGATCTTCCTGCATCTGCAGGGCATCACCGTGGACCGGGAGAAACAACAACAACTCCTGGATGACATCGACAGCAAACTTCACAGCCTCAAGATTGAACTCTCAGAGCAGCTCAATGGAACTGTCATCTTCCATTCCAGCGAGGGAGCCAAAGGCGCTATCAATCTCAACTCCAGTCAGCAACTCCAGAAACTTCTCTACGACGACCTGCTCCTGCCCGAGCAATTCAAGAGAAGGAAGAAGAGAACTGACAAGAGAGTCAGAACCGTGGATGAAGAGGCCCTTGTCAAGCTAGAGAAGTCTTCTGACAATCCAGTGCTTGCTAAGATCCTGGAAGGCCGGAAACTCTACAAGCTCAAGACCTTCATAGACATTCCGATCTCACCTGCTGGAAAGGTCCACACTAACTACAACATCACCGGGGCTAACATGCAGGACGTTAAGCAGGGGCTGGTCGTGGAGGACGAGGAACAGCACAGAAGTTTCGGCAGGTGGTCCTCTAGCAAATCCATCGTCGTTCCCTACGGAAGCGGCAACCTCCAGAACATCCCGGGGTCTGCCAGGAAGATGTACGTCCCGCCTCCAGGCTATGAGATCATCGAGGCTGATGGTGTCCAGGCTGAGGCAGTCGTGGTGTCTTACGAGAGCAGAGATTTCAAACTCATCAAGCTCTTCCAAGACTCCTTCGGGATGTCTCCCAGGGAAAGGAAAGCCAACGGCTATGACGTACACACCCTGAACGCATCCAGGATGTTTGGCATTCCCTTCGCAGATGTTGACAAGAAACAGCGCTCGGCTGGTAAGACAATCCGACACGCGAGGAACTACAAAGCCGGACCAGGGGTTCTCGCTCGGAGACTAGGCTGCGGGATGAAAGAGGCCAAGTATCTCCTGGCCCTGGACGAAGCAGCAAGTCCTCAACTCGCCCTGTGGCACACCAGGCTTGAGCAAGAACTCAAGCAGAATGGACGTGTCATCTCAAACTTGTTTGGCAGGAAACACCGCTTTCTCGACCGCTGGCCGAAGCCGGGACAGGATGGTAGTCTCTTTCGAAGCCTCGCGTCTTACAAACCGCAGTCCACCATAGGGGATTGGCTGAACCAGGCACTCGTGCGCTTCTACAACGACCCGATCTCAGACACCAGGAGTCTTGCACTACAGCTTCACGACGCCATCTATGTCTTCTCTCCCCTTGGAGAGGAAAACCGCAGGGAGACACTCAAGGCCCTGTGGCGCAGCATGAAGATGGAACTCACGTCCAGCCACGGAGATCACTACTACATCGACGTGGACTTTAAGATTGGTCCTTCCTGGGGAGACATGGTAGAGCAACCTGATATTTCGACAAAGGAGCTAGAAGGATGATTGATGAGTATAACTTCCATTGTCTTAAGTGTAAACACTACAATCTCAGAGTTAAGTACAACCATGACTGCTGGTGGTGTGGTGCTCTAGTAGAGTTTTTAACAAAAGAAGACTTCAAACATATGTGGACATAGGAGCTAAGATGGACATCAGCAAAAATTCAAAACGTGCATTACAGTGGATGAATTTTGCAGTCGAAGTCTTTCGTCACGTAGAAGACTACACAGTTCCTCAGTATGGAGACATGCCAGATGACCAAGCAGACCTGTTCACGATCCAGGAAATTCAGATGAACCTGAAACGCTACATCAACCGCATAGGCTCCAACTCCCGCGGGACTGGAGAGGCCATCAGAGATTGCTACAAGATCGCACACTATGCCTGTCTTCTTCTTGCTAGAATACTTAAAGACTTGAAAGGAAAAGAAAATGGAATTCAGTAAAATCGCAGAACTCGTTCACAAGAATGCTGTCGAACATGGTTGGTGGACTACTTCAAGACCAATTCCGGAACTTCTATGCCTCGTCCACTCCGAAGTCTCTGAAGCCCTGGAAGCTTACAGGAACGGTAACAATGAGAACTTCGAAGAAGAACTAGCTGATGTCATCATTCGAGTTATGGACATGGCCGCGGGTTACAACATCAACCTAGAGAAAGCTGTCCTAACGAAACATGCCTTCAACATCAATAGACCCTACCGACACGGCAATAAGGTCTGTTAACGAACAAGGAGCAAACTATGGGAGCACAACATGTCGCGGATACTACCAGACTGGATGGAAGGCTACTTCAGCTACGTGGCAAACACAGAAAGCCCGAGGCTCTTTCACAAATGGACAGCGTTCTCTGTCATTGCTGGAGCGCTTCAGAAGAAAGTGTGGTTTAACTTTGGCAGGATCAAAATCTATCCGAATCTATTTGTCGTTCTCGTTTCTGAACCAGGTATTTCTAGAAAAACACAGGCGATCTCCTTTGGAGAAGAAATCGTGGCCGATGTTTCCGGTATCAGTAGAAGTGCTGACGCAATCACACCGCAGGCTATGCTGGAAGATCTTGAATCTGCGAAGGAAGAGGAGCAGATGCGCGATGGTTCTACCTTTATCCACAACAGTCTTTACATCATATCAGGCGAGTTCGAGTCGTTCCTTGGTCAGAAGGGTGACAACCAGAAGATGATAGTCCTCTTGACGGACCTCTTCGACTGTAAGACCAGGCCCTACAAGTACCGGACAAAGCACAGCGGGAGCAACGTAATCGAGAGTCCCTTTTTAAACTTACTAGCAGCAACGACACCGGAGTCCTTAGCCTCGTGTCTTCCAGCAAGAGCCATCGGTGGAGGCTTGACATCCCGAATCCTCTTCCCCTGGTCCGAGGACAAAGGAACCAAAGTTCCTGTTCCCGGCGTGACTTCCTGGGAAGAACTCCAGACTTACAGGAAGGAGAACAGCGAAGTTCAAAGGATCAAGAAGGAACTTGTCTCAGACCTCGCGGTCATCAGGGGTCTCTCCGGGGGTTACAACTACACCAACGAGAGCTACCAATGGTGGGTTGACTGGTACACGGACTACGATGAGAGAAGCCCGACGCGGCTCTGCAAGGACACAGCCTTTAAGGGATGGTATTCTAGGAAGCCTTTGTTCGTTCTGAAACTCGGGATGATCCTCTCGGCTGCGAAGAGAAACACCATGACAGTCACAAGCGATGAACTCAAGGAAGCTCTACAACACATTGAAGAACTCGAAGCAAACATGGAGAACGCTTTCGTAGCAGTCGGGAAGAGTGACATTGCTGCAGAGGTTGCGGAGGTAACACGGATCATCAAGCAGGAAGGAATCATCGAGGAAAGATTCGTGCGGCAAAGGACAGTGCGGGATATTGACAACACTAAATTCGACAACGTGATCAAGACAGTTCTACAACAGGAAATCGCACACAGGACTTTCCTTCACCCGGAAACCGGCGTCACAGGGATCTGGTACATCTGGGGGAGGAAGAAACAGAAGGTCTAACACAAACAAAAGACTCCCAAAGCATCTACTCAGAAACAGAAACCAGTACCAAAACAACAACAACTAACAGGGCGGTAGGCATTATGATGATCGGGCAGGGACATAACGGCCTTGAGTCGTGAATCACTGGGTGGTAAAGATGCTTGAATCCAGGTCTTGAGTAAGCCTGGAGGGAGTCTTTAAAACAAAAGGGAGGGACTTAACATCCCTCCCAGTAAAGATTCAATTCATGGAGAACAGTATGAAACTAAACATAGCAGTCTTAGCGAGGAACTTTCAGGACTTTAAACGTGGTGTCAGAGATCATGCTGCTTGGAGAACTTATGCTGTAGGAAACAACGTCAGATCAGGAAACATCAACTACATTTACGTTGGTCAAGAACACAACCTCCGAGGTATAAGACTTGATGGTTGCTTACGCCTCGAAGGTTGGTATCTTAACAACGCCTACAATAATCCAGTGCTGATGTCAGAACTTGCTCTACTTCTCCAGACTTGGAACCGCAAAGAGATACCTTAAACTGCTGTCCTTATAAGCCTCAGGAATATCATTCTCAGAAATCCTATTCAACTTATAAAACGTCTGCGGAACGAACTGCTTCCTGCCAAGCCAATCCTGAAAGAACTGACTGACCCACCCGACCTCCTGCCCTGTCTCATCCACACTTTCCCGCTTCCTAGTCAGCCCCTTGTAGATAGCCCCTGCCATAGGACTTACACCTAGCTCAGGCTTGTCTCCCCCGAACGTTGAGATAAAAGGAACGTGGAAAGAGTGTGGATGAAAGTCAGCATCGAAGAGGCTCCCAAGGCCATAAATGGTCGCCCCTACGTAGATAAACTCCCGCATGAACTGCTTCGTGACAGGCGTGCCAAAGACATCCTTGTCGTGAAAGAGAGCATCTCCGATCAAGTTCTTCTTGATCTCGTCCTCTCCGGATTTGATATAGCGCTTGAGATCCCGGAGTTCCCCGAGTGTCTTCCTTAAGTCCTGCTTCTTAATAACACCGATAGCAGTCTTGACGTTCTGGTAAGTCTGAATCCCGTTGACAAGTCTACGTTCCATGATCTTAAACGGAGTATTCTGGAAAAGGAACACTGCTCTCACCACAGGCTTCCTCATCCATTCAGGGTTCAAGCCACCACCTAGAAAGTTATTCTTCAAGATAGTGTCAAAGATCCCATAGACTGCCTGCTTCCCAGACATACCCTTATTCACTGCCATGTCCAAGGCCGCATGGAACGAGTGCGCCCTGTCGAAGGATTCAATCGCAGCCACCATGAAGCTGCCCTTCTGATTGAACTTAAAGAGCATGTTGTCGACTTTGCTAGCAAGACCAGGGTCCAACCCAGGCACCTGCATGTCAGACATATAGTGCATCATCTTGTGCTGGTGGATCATGGCGTCAGCGAACTTGTCTAGGGCACGACCTTTCACGCTGGTGTCAATCCCAAGCTTCCGGAACGCCCGCATAGTCAAACCATCCTGCACCTGCGCCGAGTTCAACCAATTCCTAGACGCGGTGCCGATAGCCTCCGGCACATGACTGATAGCGTTTGCGAATCCCAACTGCCCCCACGTCCCCTGGTTCTTGAAGACATGCTTGAAAGCAGTGGCAGGACTGAAGCCTATCAAAGCTGCTGTCTCAAAAGCCGTGTACCAGTTCGCCAGCCGATTTCCCACCGTCCGCATCTCCGGTTCATCCGCTGTGTAAAGCCTGTTCCAGAAACTCGAGAGCATCTTGTTGTTCTGAACCTCGTAGCTTCTCATATGGCTATACCAGCCACCTTGCCTGAACTCCTTGCTCCCGCGTTTCCTCCAGAAGTCCGAGACCAGAATCCTCTTCTCAGCATCCGGGATGTACTTGTTCATGGTGTACTGGATGTCAGGGATAAAGGACTTGGAGTACTTCTCTCGCTTGAAGAACTTAGTAAACGCACCATGCCCATCTACATTAATCCCAACTTTCGAAAGCAACTCCTGCGCTTTCTCAGCCTGATACTTCGGGTGAATACTGTGATGCATAAAAGGCCTGTCCGTGATCACCTTGTGTCCACCAGCCAGCATCCTCTTCGCGTAGACATCCATCAAAGACTTGACATGTCCGGCGGCTATCTCCTCTTCGTAGGAAACCATCCCGCGAAGCCAGGGGCGAAGACTGAAATCCGACGTGTCCTCAGCTGCGTAGAAAATCCTAGCACTAGAGAACTTCTTGGCTATGTCCTGCTCCAGCTTCCCGAACTCCAGCTCGAACTGGTCCACGGCAGGTTTCATCCTGTCGAACTCTTTCCTGAGAAGCTCCCTTCCCATCTCAGCTTTGTTCAAAGCCTCATCATTCTCCCTCAGAGCTTTCGGAGTCAGCTTCTTTGACAACGCTTTCTTCTGCAGTCTCTCAATAGCAGTCTCCATACTCTTCAGCCTGTGTTCCATTGCTCTCGCTGCCTGGACACTCGCATACTTATCCACGAAGGGCTTCGTCATGTTGGCTATCTCGTCTGCAGAACTCTTATATCCAGGAACATCCCGCAAGATATTCTCAACAACCCTGGTCATATCCCGCGTATGGACTGCCCAGAGAGTCTGAAGGTGTGCTCGCTGAATTGCCACAGAGAACCCAGTCTTATAGGCCACATTCGCAATACCTGCTGGTGACATCAAGTTGTGAATCCCGAAGGGAAGGGGCTTCTTATACTTAAACATATCCTTGGTCTTCACACCAGCTTTCTTCGCGTCCTCCATGATGTGCATCTGCCGTCCGAAGTACTTCTCGTCCACAGTCTTCTGCCCGGCCTTCAGTTCTCCTGGGATGTATCGACCCTCCCGAAGTCCCTTCATAAAAGCAACCTTCGCTTCTTCCCCTGCTCCAGAGACTTTCTTCATGATACCAGCGAGGACGCTTGGTATCTTAGCTGTGCTGGAAAATCCGCCAGCTTCTGCAGTTGGAACAGAAATCAAGGAAGCAATAGGTACAGTCAACGCAGCAAGCATCCCAACTCCCAACGGTCCCAGAAGCTTTTCGCCATCAAAAAGACTCCTGATCTCCTTCACGCTGTTCTCGAACTCTATCTTCTCGTGACCTTCTTTGCTACCGTATTTCAAGATTGCTTTCTGCTTCGAAGGAACCATCGTCTTCAGATCGTAGCCATACTTCTTCTGGAGAAACTCATACCCCTTCTGGATAGCAGCCTGCGCTTTCTCATCCGGCACCACCTTGTCATAAACCTCAGGACTTGTCCAACGCCAGAACTGATCCCCGTATTTCTTGGCGAATTGATCCTCCAGCTTGTCATAAATAAAGTCCTCGATCAAAGCTTCCTGCGGTATCATCCTCTCAACAGCCGGGATGTCTATAGCACTGGAGGAAGTCACAGGGCCTTCGTGCTGGATGATCTTGCTGGCCTCCAGCTTCCCAGTCTCAAGCATGGACTCTAAGTATCCCACGCTCTCAGCTTCAGAAAGCATCCCCGCAATTTCCCTGTCTGCAATATCAACAGCTTCCTCAGCAGAGACAACTCTTCCAATCCCCTGTGCCTCAGGTGTTAGCTCTGCGGGAACTGCAACGTCATCCAGGAACTTTGACACCTGCTTCGTAGCCTGTGAAACGACAGCCTTCTCTTCCCTCACAGAATCCGCAAGCCGGAGCAACTTCCTTCGCTCCATAGTCCCGATCTCGTCAACGTCATACCCCGCAGCTTGCAGCTTCGCTCTTGCTTTCTCAGTCAAGGCCACCGGCTTCCCGGCTGCTTCTTTCTTCGTCAACAGCGAGATGTAGTCATTCGCCTCTTTCTTCACAACATCCAGGACCACGCTCTCTTCCTGGAAAGCCTTCGTGATAGCACCGTCAAGATCCCCAGCAGCAACCCCTTCCTTCAAAGCCTTGTCAGCTCCGCGGTCTGTCAGCTTGTTGAACATCTTCTTGGGAGTCAAGACCTTGGTAGCAACAACAGAAACTTCTTCATCCGGAGCAGTCAACAGCTTCTGAGCCCCAGGCAAAGCCCTCTGCTCTCCTTTAATCATCCTGCCCACGTCAGAAGCCATCTCGTAGATGCCGCCACGTTCTACTAAGTCAATAGCATCATCAGGTCCGGTGATCTTCTTCCTTCCAGAATAGAACTGCCACTGCCCAGCTTCCATAGTTCCAGATCGAAAGCGATCAAGAGCAGCCTTCATCTCAATCTCAGCACCATGGACATTCTTCCAGGAGTTGCTTGCCGCGGTAGCGTCTTGTGCCTTTCCAGAGGTCAACAGCTTCCTGATGTCCCCGTCCAGCAGCTTCCTACCAGCGTCCACAGCCTTGGTAGACTTCCGCAGCAACTTCGATCCAGCCTTGACACCGCCCATAGCTATGCCGATGTCAGTAGCAATCTCAAAGCCCAGGGCTTTCGCGTTCTCATAGCCTGAGTCGCTAGAGATCTTGCTTCGATACCACTCCGTACCTTGCAGCGCCCTGCGAACTGGATGCGCGAAGACTTCCAGGATAGGAGAAGCCACAGCACCAATCCCACCTTCAACAGCAGCTCCCACCGGGCCGCCAGTCACAGCACCAATCGCAGCACCGACTCCAGCACCCCAAGCCGTGGCCTCAGCCAAGTCCTCTCCCGAAGCAAAGAAGCTTTCAGACGCTAGCTTCTCGTCCTCAGCTCCCCTGGTTGCCTCATGCCACTGTTCGTAGCCGGGGAGCTTCCGCAGGGAAGAATCCTCCGAGAAAGGATTCAAGCTCATCTTCAAGCCAGCATCCTTCTCTCGCTTGTAGCGATAAGCCTGCTCGATACGTGGGCGCTTATTCTCACCAGAGGGTTCCAGCAGATAACTCTGCCCAATCCTCTGAACCAGCTCATCAGCAGAGACGCCTTTGTACTGAGGGTCCGCGAGGACAGATGCCAGCCTCCCCTTCATCTCCCTGCCCATTCCAGCAAAGGGATGATCCTCAGGAATGTTGCTATCCACACCTTCTGCTTTCGACGAGTACTTCGAGAGATTCTTAGGCTTCATCAAAGAGGGTGTATAATTCTCACCAAGAGAGGCCGCGAGATTATCCAGCTTGCTAGGATCTCCCAGGAGATCTTGCTTCGCCTTTTCAATCTGCTGAACCCTCTTAATCTCTTGCATCACAAGTTCTTCGCCAGTATTATCTGACAAAGCTTGACGGAGAATAGAATCTGACAGTCCCATGTTCAGTCTCCTTATTGCCCAGGCATCCGGAAGTGGTTTCTGAGATAGTTCATAAAGGGATCGACGTTCTTAGCGCCTTTCTTCACAGCACCTCCTAACAGCATCATCGGGTGGTAGTCAGTAAAGTTCGTCGGCATGGGGAGTTCCTGGAGAGGCTCGACTGACTTGGTGTTGTCTTCCAGTGAAGGAACAGAACCCTCTTCTGGAACACCCAGCATCTGGCGAAAGTACTTGTTCGTCAAGTTTCCCTGGTTTCTCTTCTGCTCCAAGAAGCTCCCGGAGTAGTCCATCCCGAGCTGCCTGTCAAACTGCTTACTCTTCGTGTCCTCGTTGATCCCACCGATCTGTGCTTGCTGGAGAGGACTCTCAAACTGCTGCTGGTCATCCTGCAGCTCCTTTGCAGCTTTCGTCTTCATCCCCAGCAAAGCCTTGTTAATCTCCCCTTCTACGTCCAGCTTCTGAAGTTCAAACCCTTGCTGCCTCGCATGATAAGCCTGCGCTCTGTTCGAGAAGTCCTCGATCATCTTCTTTCGTTCACTCTGAAAGTTCAACATGTTAGCCATTCTTTCCTCCTATTCGTAAGCGTAGAGAATTTCCTGAACGTCGTTCGCGTAGCTGAACTGCGTGCTCGTGCTGTCGCTGCCGGAGGCAGACTGGTTCGCCCCGTAGCTGAAACTTACACCCGCATTCACTGCTGACATAGCACCAGCAGCGACTTGCGCCGAAACCCTGGCTGCGCCCTCTGCTGTGGAAGCTCTGAGTTGCGCGACACCGAGAAATGCCTTAATCTGAGCATCCAACTTCGCCAGTTCAATATCAGCCTCAGTCTTCACCACGGATGCTTCTGCTGCAAACGCCGTGGCCTTAGCCTCCACAGTTGCCTTGTACGCAGTGGCCTGAGATTCATAAGCTTGAACTCTTCCCAGGTATGCCTTCACCTGAGCTTCGATCAAGCTAATCATTGCCTGGACGTCTGTCTCGTAGATCGAGAGCTGAAGCTTCCCCGCCTCCACGTTCGCAGTAAACTCCTGCACCGTAGCAGTCGAGTAAGCCTTCGAGACTTCTAGCTTCAAGGCTTCATTCTTCAGATAATAATCCCGGAGCAAACCCTCCAGCCCAACAGCCTGCTCCAGATTATGTCTTGTATTCTGGTCTGCCAACTGCGCTTGCACTGTCATAATTTCATAGTTCAGCAGAGCATCTTCCCTAGAAATCTCTTTCTGAATTTCAAGCAACCTACCGGAGTGCATCCCAACAGGAAGAACCCATCCCCTTGAAGCGAAGTAATCATCAGCCTCTGTGTAGAGAGCGGCATCCTTTGCTTCCTTTCTGGTAAGGGCTCTTGCCCAGAGAGCAGCTTCCACGGCAGCACCAAGCCCAGTTCCTCCGTTTGAAAGAGTCCCAGAGATCTTCGAGAGAATCCCTTCTATAATCTCAGAAGAATAAAGCGCTCCGGAGAAGCTGAAGATTCCACTCAAGGAAGACACAGAGACACTGGGTCTCGCCGGGGTAGTGTAGCTAAGTGTCATCTCCCCAGGAGCAACTGCAGCGAAGTCAGAGATGTCTAAACTTGCCGGGAGACTATGCTCCAGCGTGATACTCGGCACCACAAAGCTCGACGTTGTGTTCATAGCATTGAGAAACGACAACGTCTGGTTCATCATAGTCGTCGCCCAGTTCTGTGTGATAGAGAACTGATTCTCCACCATTTCCTGGGCTTCATTCGAGTTTGTCCTGATGTCATCGTAGAGACCCATTGTTCCTCCTAGTAAGAGAGCACAAAGTCAAAGAGATCCCCTTCGCTGACAGAGCAAGAGAGAGCGAAGGGACCAGTTCTAAAGAAGTCATCCGAGTCTTGCCAAGGTTCCAGAAGAAGTTGAAGAATGAACTTGGCGTTTCCGTAGCTAGAATTCAAGACTAAACTGTCCGAAAACCACCTGTTCCCCGTGGCAAACAGCATGACGTTATCGTAGAAAGCAATCGTTGGGAGATAGGTCCAACTAGCAGGCTCCACGTAGTAAGGACTTATGTATTTCTCCAGTGTTGTCAAGATTCTGGTGTCATCAGTAAAGTCTGCATACTCACTTCCGGAGAGCTTCCACCAGATGGGCGTCTCCAGCTCCAAAGCACAAGCATCATACATCCAGCTCTCCACGTCTTCGTAGTCATAGCTAGAGATCCTGAAAGGAATATTCGAGTACCCACGGTAGAAGACTGGAGAGACTCCAGAGTAAACCAAGGGAACAGACACAGTACTTCCCGCCTCATCTGTCGTCATAGCAACTAGCAATCTCTCACTACTATCAACAGAAACAGAGTACGTTCCTCCGTCGAGTATAAGATTGTTAACATTGCTGCCATTGAACCTCGCAGAAGAGGTGAAGCCAGAATACCCGCTGGCTGCGACAAGGTTGCTATAACGTGTTCCCTTGATGGTGCTGGAGCTTGCTGTCATGTAGTGGAGCAAGGTAGAATACATCACCTCGAAGCGCAGCGGGCTGGTAAGAGCTAGCAAAGCAGCATTAGCAAAGGCAACAGCGTTGTCATCTGCCACGGTGGTATTAAGTGGCGCTAATATCCTAGCAAGACTTGTGGTTCCTAAGCAGAAGATAATTTTCCCAGACACCCGCGTCTTCCAAGCCAGAAGCCTGTCTAGCTCATCTTCCGTCAAGGCTCTGGAGAGAGCAGGAATAAAGACTAAGCTATATTCATCCAAGTCTCTAGGAAGTGTTGCCTCTGGTCTTAGCTTACTCCCCCAGAGCTGTGACAGATTCCTGAAGACATCTTCAGTAAACCTCGTCGCACCGATCCAGATCATAGCACGTTCCCTGAGAGTCTTCGGGAGAGAGAACTCGGAGAGAGGTTTCTTCTTCGCTACCTCTTCTACTACCACGTTGTCGATTCCCTCTATACTAGAGATAGAAAACCTTCTTCCATCCTTGGTTCTTCCAGTAGTTTTGTAAGCAGACAACTCTCTGGCAGTCATCTGCTGCTTGTGCCTCTCCATCAAGTACTTGATCTCAGCAGCATCTTTGTTCCCGCCAGAGAAGATTCTCATAGCCCGGTTCCTTCCAGTGAAAGTGCTGGCAAATCAACAGCAACGAAGGCTCCGAAGAAGTGAACTCTCCCGGCTTTAGCCGTGCCTACCAAGACATCCAAGTCAATAGAGTTCAAGGCAAAGTCACAGCCCAGGGTGTTGTCTACTCTGACAGTAAAGTAGCAACCACGGATGTCTCTGCCCAGGGGAGCAACGACTTCTTCTCCTCTGGAGCTATCAATATCACAGTGCAATTCCCTCTCTACGAAGCTCCCTTCGTCTGACTTGACAGAGATCTTCATACTCCCAGAAGCTTCCAGGCCAACGATAGCTTTTCGCAAAGACTTCTGCTTCGGGACACCAAGGTCTGTCATAGCAAATTCAGCGAAGGCGTCAATGGCTGTTCCATTGTCAGTCAGGCCGTTATCGAGGACGAAAGCCCCGGAGCTAGAGACGCCAAGAACTGTTCCATCGTCTAGCTTGCAGAGGGAGTTAAAGGAGAGTCTACTCTGCTGCACCGCTCCAACATTCCTAGTAAAACATAATCCTAACGTAGCCACGGACCCTCCTACTGTAATACAACAAATGAATGTTTACTGGAAGCGAAGAACATAGTCATCATCGAAGAGTGCAGAGGAACCAGTGGAGTAACAGGAAAGCCTGGGAAGAACAGCCGCTGCAGAAGTCGTGACAGCTTCAAAGCCAGCTGCTGAGAGAGTCCAGGCTGGAAGAGTTTGAGAAAGCGAAGCAAGAACTCCAGACTTTCCTGTTGCTACTATAGTTAATCTTGGGAGCGCTACGGCACCGCTTGCAATCAAAGAACCAATCCCGGTGGCTACAACTGTCATTGCTCCCAGAGACATAGAAGCTCTGCCACCACCAAAAGCTTCCATAGTAAACGCAGGGAAGTCAATCGTAGCGCTGAGGACAAGTCTTGCTGTGACAGAGCAAGTTAGCCTTGGAAGTGTGTTCGATCCTGTGTTCTGGTTGTAAGTGCTCAAGACTTCAGAGGGGTGCACCACCACGTAGGCTGTGTCTGTCAGATAAGCCCAGGGATCTGTGTAGTTGCTTCCTGCGCTGGCAAGCGGGAGAGTATCAACGTCCACCACAGCACTTGCCGGAGCATCCAAGATCACCCAGTTGTCATCAGAGGCTCTCTTGTAAGCAAGCCAAGAGTACTCCACTCCGGATTTGTAGCCGAAGTAAGTTCTCAGTCTATAAGAAGGAACACTTCCAGCTAGAAGAAGCGAATGAACCAGGAAGGCATAATCCTCGCTGTCCCCTCTTCCATAGTAAAGAACCCCGCGCGGGTCCATCCAGTAGTTCGCAACACCATGCCTCGCTAGGTCAGTGTCTAAGACCACATTCTCCCTGGCGTAGTCAACTGCAGCAACTATTTTGTCTTTCTCAGCCATGATTACATTCCTAAGAAAAGAGTGTTTGCAATCTCTGTAATGTCAGGATGCTCTTCGAGAAGGATTTCTGGTTTCAGGCTGTTAGCTATCGTGCTTGGAACTCCCTGTCCGAAGGACAGTGCTGACAGCGTGGGCATAATCCCTGAGAAGAAGTAAGCATAGGTTAAGGTGGAGTCACAGGTCAACGTCGGGAAAGTCATCTCTCCCCAGTTAACCTCATGCCCGCCACCAGCTTCCAGTGCCGGAAACTCCATGCTACAATACACCCAACGAATGTTTCCTGTGCAGGAGAACGCTGGAAGAGCAACGTCAGCTCTATCGTTGTCAGTTTGAAAACTTCCCACAAGCAAGCTAGGCAAACACAAATGTCCCTGGTTTAATCCAAGCCATCTTGTGCCTGTACCGGCTACCTCGAAACTTGGTAATAATGTAGCTGAACCAACACCAAAAAACGACGCGACCACCCCAGAAGAATCTGTAACAGCAGATGGTGTTATCCTGATGTAGTCTACATCTACAGAATTATCATAGGTGTATGTATTGTAAGTAGACCTAAGACTAAGTAAAATATCCCAAAAAGACAGCAGTGAAACATCATCACCAGACAAAGTACCATACTGCACAAAACCATCACCTATATCGAAATAGGTTGTAAGTGAATCACCACTTCTAGCCATACGAAAAATTATACTTGTTATGGAAGTAGAGAAAACAGTTGCACCTGATGAGGTGCCGCTGTAACCTGAAACACCGCCATAAACTATGATACCACCACTGACAAAATAATCAGGCCACCAGGTAATGCCAGAAACATATAGATGAGCACCTACACGCACGGTGTTATCTAAACTACGGCATAGCATTTTAAATACAATGTCACCGTTTCTGTTCAGTACTAAGTTGTCAAGTTTAACGTCTATTGTAAAGTCGTCACTAATTATCACGTTTGGTGAATAAGGAGTTCCATCAACGCTGTTATAAGAAATGATACTGACCTGGTCGTAACTATATATTCCAGTTGTCTGTGCTACGTAAGTAGTTTGCATTGGAAGTTTCCCTCCTACACCAGAAGGAGGAGAAACAATACTACCGGTAGTCGGCAACGGATTATTTCCTGTAGACGAAGTATGAGATATGTAAAGAGAAGAATTATTATTAGTACTGATAGTATGATATAGAAAATTTTCCGGAAAGTCAGTCGTTAAAGTAAATTCACTATACGCGCTAATACTATCTCCGGGTATTATCCTTGGAGGAAAGTCTGTTATTCCAGGACTATAAGGAACCTCTTCAGTATTGCCAACAACTGCTGTAATGGGCCCATCGGCAGGGTTCGAAGGATTTAATATAATCGCTTCGTTTCCATCTATTATTACAGTAGTACCACCTGTCATGTCTCCATTACCTATTATAATAACATCTTCCGAATCATGAAGGCCCTCAAATTCTGAGATGGGGAAGTCTCCTCTGACATAGAAAGAGAAGTAAAATTCGTCATTTCTTTCGATTGTAAAGGCAGTTAAATCAGTGCTAGTAAAATAACCGTTTAGTGAATAGTCTGGTTGCTGCACACCATTTACAGTAAAGAACAGTTGCTGACTTCTTATTCCTTGTATCACATAAACATTTGTGACATAGTAATACCCGGAAGGAAAGTTAAGGCAGCAGTGTGACATGTCATAGTCTGCCACAAATCTTCTGGTATAGTATATTTTATCTAAATAGGCCATGTTCTCTCCTGACAGTGGTGGTGGAGTAGAATGATACTCCTAGTCCACCACCTTCTGTTAGTTGCTACGCAGCCGGCATGGTCATAGTGAAAGCGTCGATTGTGAGTGTGGCAGAGAGCGTGATGATGGTGCTGGAGAGGTTCAACTGTGCCCCACTGGTAGCAACGGCCCCGTCGAAGCGAACTGCCGTGGTGCTCCCGCCGGTGACGACAGTGTTGGCGTAGAACCTGAACCACCCGGCGGTGCCTGTAGCCAAACCTACACCAGACCAAGTTTCTGCAGAAGCCTTTGCGATGCTGCCTCCAGAAGCAGTCCCGAACTCCAGTCCGTTAGTAGCCACTCCAGAAGTAAAAGCCCCAGAAGAAACGGTGATCCGAACCAGCTGTGTCCCACTCTCCGCTGTGTCTGCGTCCGCGGGCTGACTCCCAGAGTAAATGTCAATGATACCATCTTCCATCGCATCCTTGAAACTCGCAGTCCCAAGCAGCGCGTTTCGCAATCCTGTAGAAATTCTAAGTGTCATCTTTGATTCCTCCTAGCTGTTAAGTAGAAATAGAATATTGTCATTCCCCTTGAGAACTGCCGAGCCAGACAGGGCCCTTGGATAAGCCAGCTTCTCTTCGGTTAAGTTGATAAAACGCCCCTGCGGTCCGCCGCAGCAGATGCCTCCGGTCGTCAGGAAGAGGCAGTAGAGGTAGGGGTCCTGGAGTCCCAGGGAGACACCGGAGACCAGCTCTTGAACAACCGCTCCCTGGATTGCAGGGTCAGAAGAGACTTTCAAGACCTCTAGCTCCTTCGGGTTCTTCCCATGCCAGTAGTAAACTCCGGTCGTATCGCTGACGTAGAGGCCATCCTGGACTGCCTTGACTAGAGAAAGTCTTCCCTGGTTCTGGATGATGCAGCGAGCCAGATCAAACTGGTTGTAAGCGAAAGGCTCTGAGCAGTAAAGCAGAGAGTCCACCGCGATCCACATCCTGCCGAAGGCGACTTCCATCAGGTGACCCGCGGGAGGATCTGACACTGTCTTCGTCGAGTCCTTCCCGACGTAGGTTCCAGCAGTCCAAGAGTAAGAAGTCTTATTTTCCACAAACCCCTTCTCGAATCCGTTGGAGTAGTAGATGCGATTCCCGACTCTAGCATAACATAGTGGAGCGTTGTAATTCTGGATCTCCACTATCAGCCCGTTGTTCCCTACCTTGTCAATCCAGATCAGATAATGCTGAGAGAGATAATTCCACATCGCCAGGGCATAGGTACCACAGGAGAAGATACTGTGCATAGAACCAGAGAGAATGCTGGTGTAGCCTTTCCTTCTCTTAATCCTGCCAGTCCTGTCCAGCTCCACGTTCGAGCAGGCTTGCAGATCCACGATCCCCTTGTCCGGATCATACTGAACCCGCACCGGGTCTACCTTGACGTTCAAGCCTGCTGACGCCCTGTAAAGAGGAACTTTCTTTCCCATGTTAGTCTTCCTTCAGCTTTGACAGGTCAAGCTTAAGAGAGTTTGCCACGACACACTGTGTTGGAACCCCGGCCTCGGCATCCAGGATCAGAGTGATTCTCCCGGACTGTTTTGACAAGACCAGATAATTGTGCAACACCACAGTGATGTTCGTTATCAGTTTTTGAAATTCCTTCTGTTCCATGGTTACACACTCCAAGAACTGCTGATGTGTGGGATGCGATTTCTAGAGATCCACTCACGCAGTTTGTTGACACCCGAGTCTCTCTTGTCCTCATTAAAGGACTCGTTGTAATTCACAGTCCTGTTGATCTTCACGTCATCTACGTCGTCTTCGATTTCAGAGAAGATCAAGAAGGCTGCTCCGTTGACAAGGATCTTCTGTTGCAGGTGCTCAGGGATGTAGTCAGGTTCATAGTTGTCATTCGCGAAAGCTGGGGGATTCTGATAGTATGTCAAAACAAGGGTCTCTTCGGTTTCAGGAACCTTCTGATACCAGAGGATGTTTCCCTCTTGAGCAACTGCCTCCACTTCTCCAGCAAGAGTCAACTCCTCATTGTCTGTCTCTCCAGCATAAGCATCGACCAAGAGGTCTAGGCTCGGGAAGATCTTGATTCCTTTCTTGTGGAATCTAGAGACTCTTCCACTGAAGCCACCGGTCATGCTGGAGAGGGAGACCCAGGGCTGCGCGGCGACAGTAGCAACTGATCCAATACGCTTAAAGTCAGGGATGAGGACGATCCCCGCGATGTAAAGCGCAGCTTGGTAGAGCTTGCTATTCAGGTCGTCAGTGCTATAGCTCGGGTCTTGAATGGTATCAGCCAGGGCTGCTCGTAATTCTGATCGTTTCATACTAAAGAATCCCCCAGGAGCTTTTCACAAAATGAACGACAGTTGGTGGTGGTTAGTGAATCTCAGACATCAGGACATGCAGGTATCCGAGAGCCGTGGTAGCCGTTCCTGCCGTCGCGGTGTAGTTCGCGTAGATGATAGGAACGTCAGCGTCAGCCGGGGTGATGACCAGCGGAGCGCTCAACTCCAAAGCATCGAACAGGTTGGAGGCAGTCGGCCAGTACCACCCAGGAGTCGCCTCGGTGATCTCTGCCGCTTCGAAGAACTCATCTGCGTCTACGACAGCAATAGCCCCACCGGTGGTGATAGCGTCCGTTGCGATAGTCCCGATACCGATCAAGATAGCCGCGCTGGTACCGTTGAAAGCAGTGACAAGTTCGAAAACTGCCTGATGAACGCAGACAATCTTCCCGTGAGAAGCAGGGAAGGAGAACAAAACTGCATCAGTGTTCAGAGCAGCAACAGTCAGGGCCGCAGAGCGCACCCAGTACGGGTTAGGCAACACGTTGGTTCGTTCATCAGATTGCCGAAGATCAAGAATAGTCATTTTGAAACCCTCCTAGTAGATGACGTAATATTCTGCAAAGACCATGAATTTTCCAGTGGTCTGCGCCGTACCGACAGTCATGGTGATGCTGCCAGCTCCGTCCACGAACCACTTGCCAGGAAACAACAGTGCCCGTTGTTGGCCAATCAGGAAGACTTCGACTTCGCTAGCTTTCATGACAGCATCAGTGTCAGCGGTGTCGTTGTTTCCGTCTAGGCCAAGGGTGATTGTGTTGCTGGTGCCTACTTCGGTGATCACCATCCAGACATCCTTGACGAAGGCATATCTCGGAATGTGAACCATAGGGAAGGTTCCAGCAGCAGGATCTTCAGCCAGCTTCGAGTGGGCGAGTCTCAAGCACTGGCCGTCAGCACATGCAGTGCTTTCGTAAGTCGTGATAGCCATTTGCTTCTCCTTTACTTAGTCAAGTTTCTTCGCCCACAGAGAACCGATTACGCGACCGTAGTCACCGGAGGTCGTGAAGGTGACTGCTTTCATCCCGAAGATACCGCCACCGCGGACCATCATGAAGCGGTTGGCATCTTTAGTGTAAGGAACGAAAGACATTGTGGTTGACTTACTATCCCCGGCACCGCCCCAAGCCCACACAGCAGACTGGGCACCCAGGAGAGCGCAGCGATAGACACCTTCGTAATCGGTGTCGCCAGCAACGGTACGCGGGACATACTCAGACTTGGTCACCAGCATCCCGTTGTACTCGATCTCGACCTCGGGCATTGCGAACTGCCCAGCAGCCCGGCGAAGATCACCCCACTGTCCAGGGTTCGTGTTCTGCCGCAGCATGTCGAACATGTAGTTGTGCATGACGACGCGGAAGTAGTTCTTTCCTTTCAGCTTCAGCGGGCGCATCTTGAAGCTGTTCGTGAGAGGGATCTCTGCGCGCTGCTTCATAGCGTCCAAGAACGTCAGGTCGATGGTGTCAGCTGCGGTCAAGGTTGCCTCTGACGTCTTCCCATTCGGGAACATGTGGTGGTTGCTGGTAGGTTCGGAGATCGCGTTTGCGAAGGCAGTTGCCGAAGCAGACATCAGGCGACCGCAGAAGGTGTAAGCCGAGTTCCCCATCAGGGTGTTGATGAGCAGACCGTTGAGCTTACCGATCCACCATTCCTGGAGACCGTCTTTGCCCTCTTTCATCAGGTCGTAAGGGATGCGCTGTTCTTCCATCTTGCCGCCAGTATCGACAGCATGGTTCAGTTCTTCAATGGTCAACTTGAAGTTCCTGAAGGACAGCTTCTCTTCATTCCCTTCGATGGTAGCATCCCCGACGATACCAGTGCCGGTCAAAGGCAGTCGGATGCCGAAGGTCACTTCATCCCCTTCCCCCTTCGCGAGGTCCGTGTTAATCTGGACCACAGCATCTTTTCCCGTCCCGGTCAGGTAGTTGAATTCAACCCCAGGAAGAATCACGGAGAAAAGATCTCTTGCCCATTTCTTCCTGGTCAAGGCATCATTCGTC